>Ga0073934_10002737_pt1 | contig 35284 bp, 25 predicted proteins | sample LarsenN4metaG_FD_76834 | JGI IMG/M metagenome (GOLD analysis project Ga0073934, IMG submission 76834) | Hot spring sediment bacterial and archeal communities from British Columbia, Canada, to study Microbial Dark Matter (Phase II) - Larsen... ... | reverse complement strand
TCTCTGGCCAAAATACCCATGGAAGGTCTGGAGCACGGAGTCAACTGGCTGGGACAGTGGGTGTCGGACCTGATGCCTCCCGGGGCCTTGCGGAGCCTCCTGGTGGATGGGTCATTTCGGGTGTGGGGGCAGTGGTTATTTTTCTGCCCCAGATTTGTTTGCTCTTCTTGTTCCTGGGCGGTCTTGAAGATTCGGGCTACATGTCGCGCGCCGCGTTTTTGATGGACCGGGTAATGGCCAAGGTGGGCCTCCACGGTCGCAGCTTTATTCCCATGCTGAGTTCGTTTGCGTGCGCGATTCCCGGAATCATGGCCACACGGATCATCGAGAGTCCCCGGGATCGGTTAGTGACCATCCTGGTGGCGCCGCTGATGAGTTGCTCGGCGCGGCTGCCGGTATTCACGGTGTTGATTGCCGCCTGCATTCCCGACCAGGCGGTGCTCGGCTGGCTGAGACTGCCCGGGCTGGTGTTGTTGAGCCTTTATTTACTGGGGGTGGCCACGGCGCTGGGCATGGCCTGGGTTTTCAAGTCCACGCTGCTCCGGGGGCCAGCGCCCATGTTGATCATGGAGTTGCCACCTTACCGGCGCCCGCTGCTGCGGACGGTGCTGCGGCACGTCTGGGAGAGGGCGGCGGTGTTTCTCAGCCAGGCGGGCACGATTATTCTGGGCATCAACATTGTGCTGTGGTTTCTGATGTCGTATCCGGTTCCTTCGGGAGTCAAGGAACGTTACCAGTTGCGGCGGCAGGAAGTGGAGCAGCGGCATGTGGGAGAGAGCGCCGAGGCGCGCGGGGTCCGTGCGGCAGAACTGGCCCGGCTGGAGGTTGAGAAGCGAGGCGAGATTTTGCGTCAGAGTTTCGCTGGTTGGATGGGGCGGGCGATTGAACCGATCATCGCACCGCTGGGCTTTGATTGGAAGATTGGGATCGGGATTCTCTCCTCCTTTGCAGCACGGGAAGTTTTTGTCAGCACGATGTCGCAGGTGTACAACGTTGCCGAGAACGGGGAGGGGGATGATTCAGGTCACTCCCTGGTCAGGGCAATGCAGGAGCAAAAACGCACGGATGGAACGCCGCTCTACACGATCCGCCTTGGCCTGGCCTTGATGGTCTTCTATCTATTCGCCATGCAGTGCGCGAGCACGGTGGCGATTGTTCATCGCGAAACCAACTCGTGGAAATGGCCGCTAGTGCAGTGGCTCTACATGGGCATGCTGGCCTGGGGCATGGCCTTCGCGACTTACCACGGAAGCAAATTGCTGGGACTGGAGTAGGGCGGGCGAGGTCGGGCCCGCGTCAAGTGCGGCACAAAGCCGGCAGCGATGGCCCCGGTTCAGAGGGGCTTGGGTTGAGCCTTATCCCACTCGTCCCGGGTCACCTTTTTGGTTTCGTGGAGGAAGACGAATACACCTTTCTTGTTTCCGACGATCACATCCACCAGGCGGTCGCCGTTGATGTCTTTGGCCAGCACTTGAGTGCCCACGCCGGAGTCGTTGTCGATGAGGTAGGGTATAAAATCCACGGATTTGTCGGGTTGACGCGCCGTGCGGAACCAGTAGAGCACCGCCGGAGCGTTGGGCTCATCATCACCGTTCGGACCGTGGGCCCAGAAACGTTTACCGGTGACGAAGTCCTGGACACCGTCGCCGTCCATGTCAGCCAGATCAAAGGCATGGGCCTGGGAGAACTTCACGCCGTACTTGTTGTCTTTGGAGTCGCGGCCTACGATGAGGTGTTGTTTGAACGAGATGGCGCCATCGGCGCGGGTTTGCTCGTACCAGGCGATGCCGAAATTGTGAGGGGCGAGAGTGGTGAGCACATCGGTCCGGCCGTCGCCGTTGAAGTCGTAGGGAATCATCTGGGCGGCACCGGTCTTGGGGGCGAACGGAAACACATGGCGGGTCCAGACCGGATCCCCATCGAGAGAAGCAGGTTGCTCCCACCAGCCGTCCGCCTCGATCAGGTCGGCCCGCTTGTCCCCATTGAGGTCGCCAAATCCGATACCGTGTGTGTAGCGGTGGTAGGACCCTTTGGGAGAGATGCTATGCCACTTCCACGGTTGGTTGGGATTGGCCCAGTCGGCGGTGGCATATCCGAGATAACCCATGGAATTGCAGATGATGTCTGGCTTTCCATCGCCGTTGATATCGCCGAAAGTGGGTGACTCGTTATCGAGCACATCAATGGTTTTGTGGCTGGGCCAGTGAGTGGTGCCGTCGGGATTCTTGCGTCCGCGGGGATTCTCGTACCAAAGACATTTCTCACCGGGGAACCCATAAACGAGCACATCGTCCCAGCCGTCGCCGTTGAAGTCGTAGACGTAGGTAAGGAAATTGTCGGAGTAATCGTTTTCGTTGCCGAGGGCGCCCTTGTAACCGGCAATAGTGATCTGGGTTCCGTCGGCCCTCTTGATGGTCGAGGTCTTGGTGGCCGGGCGAAACTCGTGGCGGGTTTTGAAATCCGGTCCTTGCCACCAGAACGGGCCACCGACGACGTCGAGGCGGCCGTCCCGGTTAAAGTCTCCCACGTAAGCTCCTTCGCACCAGAACTGGTCGGTGAGTTGTATTCTCTTGAAGGAATGGAGAGTGTAATCGGCGGCCGTGCAGGTGCTCACGGCGCCAACGCAAGCCAGGAAGATTGCGTGCTGGTTCATGGATGTCATCTGTCGCACGTTTGCCGCGACGGGTCAAGCGAGGACGATGACAGGTTTTCACCAGTTTGCCGCAAGCACTTCCAAACCTGCTCGCGAAACTTTAACGTCCGCCTCGGACGGCCCCCCGCTGAAAGCAGCCAGCACATAGCCCTGGCGCACCTTGCGAATCAAGCCGCCTTGCCAGCCCGTTTCTCCTGTCATGGGCGGACGGCCCGTCGTTCCACTGTCTTTGAGGGTTTCCGCCATCTCGGCGGCTTTAGTGTAAGCAATGGCCAGCAGGTTTGCCCCCCGGTTGTCTCCCGCAGGGGGATTCTTCATTTTACCCACCACGATCATTTTCGATGACCACGATCGTGGAGTGTCTTCCGGGATATAGGCGACGACGGCGACCCCTTGAATACGCAAATCTTCAGCGCGTTTCGACATGGCCTGAAGCGCCTGGTCAGCCACTCTCTGAAAGTCGTCAGCGGCACCCTGAGATGGGGCGCCAGGCAAAGGCATCGCCAGCAGGCAAAGCGTCATCGCCGCGGCCCCGAGCGCTTGCCGGAGCCGATTGCCAGAGTGGTCAGGCCTCATGCCGAGGATGAAGGGCGGTCCGTGGGTCGCCACGCTGCCTCGAGTCCCCATTCTGGAGCTCTCTCGCGAGCCACGTTGCGAATCATGGCTTCAGGGAAGAGCCAGGGTTTTTCAGTGACGGTGATGGTTAGCCGTTGGCCGTGGATCTGGTAGTGCCCTCGGGCCTGATGACCTGAGAAGGAGCCTTGCTGGTCGTCGCCCTCGATGTGAACTCCGACCTTTCTCGCCTCCGCCAGAAGCCTCGAAAGCGTCTCCTGGGTGTTGGCCCGAATATTGAAATCCAAGCAGAATGCCATGATGCACCGTGAAACTGGAGCGGGTGATGGGAATCGAACCCACGTGGCCAGCTTGGAAGGCTGGAGCTCTACCATTGAGCTACACCCGCTACGTGTGGGGCAGTGTATCGGGCGAACTTGCCTTGTCAACCCAGCTTGCATAGACTCACGCCCCACATGAACTCGTTGCTTCTGACCGGTGGTCGTGTCCTGGACCCTTCGTGTGGGTTCGATGCCATGGCGGATGTGTGGATCGAGGATGGCCGGATCAAAGCGGTTGGACCCGGTGTGGCCAGCCAGGCCGGCACAGGGCCGACAGTGGTTGAACTCAAGGGAATGGTGGTGTGCCCGGGCTTGATAGACATCCATGTCCACCTGCGAGACCCGGGGCAGACAGCCAAAGAAACGATCGCCAGCGGCACAGCGGCGGCGGCCCGCGGCGGGTTTACCTCGGTGGTGTGCATGCCAAACACCTCCCCGGCAATTGATACGCCCGGCACCGTAGCCCTGATCAACGAGAAAGCCTCGCGCGATGGTGTGGTCAATGTCTTTGTTGCCGGCGCCATCACCCGCGGATTAGCCGGGGAAGAGCTGGCTCCGCTGGGCGGGCTGAAGCAGGAGGGGGTGGTGGGCATCACCGATGATGGCCATTGTGTGCAGAACAATGAGTTGATGCGGCGTGCTCTCGAGTATGCGGCGATGTTCGATCTGCCGGTGATGGACCATTGTCAGGATTACTCGATTGTGACGGACGGTGTGATGAACGAGGGAAGGTGGAGCACCATCCTGGGGTTGCGCGGCTGGCCGGCCGTCGGTGAGGAGTTGATTGTGGCCCGGGACATCATGCTGGCGGAGTTGACGGGGGCCCGTGTGCACTGCCAGCACCTGAGCACCGCCAAGAGCGTGGCTCTGGTCCGGGAGGCCAAACAGCGGGGCATAGGGGTTACGGCGTAGGCCTGTCCTCATCACTTTACGCTGACTGACGCGGCGCTGGCGGGCAGCGAGGCTTTTTGGAGCGAGGATGGGGCGGGGGTCTTTGGCGCAAATCGAACCGGGTTCCAGGCTCCTGCCTGGCCCCGCTACCATACGTATTTCAAGATGAATCCTCCTTTGCGGAGTCGGCGGGATCGCGACGCGGTTCTGGAGGGGCTGGTGGACGGGACGATTGAGATTCTAGCCAGTGACCATGCGCCCCACTGCGGCTACGAAAAAGAGGTCGAGTTTGACTACGCGCCATTCGGCATTACGGGGTTGGAGACCGAACTGGCGTTGTCCCTGATGCAGTTGCACCACAGCGGGCGGCTTTCCCTCCTTGAGGTGGTGCGGAAATACACCGAAGCTCCAGCGCGCCTGCTCAAGCTTGGCAAGGGCACACTGCAGCCAGGGGCCGATGCGGACGTTACGGTGATTGATCCCAACCTTGAATGGGTGTGGACGCCGGAGGATACCGCCAGCAAATCCAGAAACAGTCCCTTCTACGGCTGGCCTTTGAAGGGCAGGGCCGTGTTGACGGTGGTCGGCGGTAAGATTGTGTGGGCCGCGGAACGCCATGCGGTCGGGAAATAATCGCTGGCGGGCCGACGAGGGGTCTCTGCGCGAGGCTGACTGAGCGATTCGGGCCGGCAGGGCGCCGGGTCCTTCGCTGAAGCAAGGAAAACGGACGGCTGGTGACAGCCGTCCGTTGGCAGACCGATCCAAAGAAACGCCCGGAGCGCTACTCGGATTTCTCGTCGGAAGGTTTGAGTGCTTCTTCCGCGGCGTCGAAGGCGTGCTGGAGTGCCACCAGGTCCTCGCCGGGCTTGAGGGCATCGAGCAGTTTCTGCTCTTCCTTGAGTTGCTCGTCGCTGTAGTTGGCCGCTTTGATGGACAGGCCAATGCGCCGCTCGCTGCGATCAATCTTGATAACGCGCGCCGTGACGTCCTGGCCGACTTTGAGGACGTTCTTGATCTTGTCCACGCGCTCTTCGCTGACCTGGGAGATGTGCACCAGGCCGTCAATGTCGTGTTGCAGACCGACGAAGGCTCCGAAGCTGGCCAGCTTGGTGACCTTGCCGGTGACGAGATCACCCACCTTGTAGTATTGGTCAATGTTCTCCCACGGATCGGTGGAGAGCTGTTTGATGCCGAGGGCAATCCGCTGGTTGGGCTTGTCAATTTCGAGCACCACCGCTTCGGTTTCTTCACCTTTTTTGAGGACCTCACTGGGATGGTTGATCTTGCGGGTCCACGAGATATCCGAAACGTGGATCATGCCGTCAATGCCCTCTTCGAGCTCGACAAAGGCGCCGTAGCTGGTGAGGTTGCGAATCTTGCCCTTGACACGGCTGCCCACGGGGTACCGCTGTTCGGCGGTATCCCACGGGTTGGCTTCGAGCTGACGCAGGCCGAGGGAGATCTTCTGCTCGTCCTTGTTGATCCCAAGGACGACCGCCTCCACCTCCTGATCCTGCTTGAGGACGTCGGAGGGTTTGGCGATGCGCTTGGTCCATGAGAGTTCGGTAACGTGGACCAGACCTTCGACGCCAGGCTCCAGTTCCACGAAGGCACCGTAGGGGACGAGATTGACCACACGGCCCTTGACGCGCTGGCCGACGGTGTATTTCGTCTCGATGTTTTCCCAGGGATTGGCCAGCTTCTGCTTGAGGCCGAGGCTGACACGTTCCTTTTCCTTGTTGATGTCGAGCACCACCACGTCGAGTTCCTGCCCAACCTTGAGAATTTCGGAGGGATGCCCGATGCGGCCCCAGCTCATGTCGGTGATGTGGAGGAGGCCGTCCAGCCCGTTGAGGTCAATGAACGCGCCAAAGTCGGTAATGTTCTTGACCACGCCCTTGCGAATGTCGCCGGGCATCATCTCATTGAGCAGTTTCTCGCGGCGCTCCTTGCGCTCGGCCTCGATGAGTTCGCGGCGGGAAAGAACCACATTTTGGCGGTCCTGGTTGATCTTAACTACTTTGAATTCGTAGGTGTTTCCGACAAATGCCTGCAGGTTGCGCGGGGGCACGATATCGATCTGCGAGGCGGGCAGAAAGGCTTCGACACCAATGTTGACCACCAACCCGCCCTTGACCACCGCCTTGACTTTGCCGCTGACTTTGCCGCCCTCGGCGCAGATGGCCTGGATGCGGTCCCAGTTTTTCTTGAACTCGGCTTTTTCGTGGGACAACACCACGTTGCCCTCTTTGTCCTCCAGTTTTTCGATGAGGACGTCAATTTCGTCGCCCACCTTGACGGCGGAGGGTTCAAGGAATTCGCTGAGGGGCACGACTCCCTCGCTCTTATAACCGATGTCCACCAGAACTTCTTTGGGGCGAACTTCGATGACGCGGCCCTTGACGATCTCGCCAGCGGCAAATCGGGTGGTTTGCTGCCGCATGGCTTCTTCCATGGTTAGCATAATGAATGACAGTACTGCGTTTCCGATGCGCGGAGGCTTGTGCGGGGCGAGAGCCCCGTGAAGACTCCATTGCCTAACGAAACCGTGCGTTGCGGTGGCAACGGAGGTTGATGGTTAGGTTGCTACATTAACACTTCGTTTCTCAGCCTCGACGGGCATTCCGCACCTGCGGCGCCCAGGCGGAGCAGACCATAGGGGGCCCGGCGAGGATGGCAAGCCTCAAAAAACAAAAAAGCGCCCCTTGCGGGGCGCTGAACGGCATGGTGACGCCAAGCGATTACCCTTGCGAGTTGGTCACATTGGCCAGTTCCTCATTCGAGGTCACGTTATGAATTTTGAATTGCTCGGCATGCAGACTGGGATCGCCACGGAAAAGCAGTTTTCCAAAGTAGCGCTTCTCCAGGTCGGTAATAAGCTTCTCGTCCTCCGTGCGGAGGCGTTCGAGGACGGTGGGATGCACGGTGATCTTGAGCTGGAAGTCGCTTTCATCACGAGGCCGTTTTTTAAGGATTTCGGCCAGTTTTCGTTGAATTTCCACGCTCATGGTGAGCGGGCTTTTCACACGGCCTTTGCCGCGGCAGTAGGGGCAGTCATCGTACACTGAGGAGCGGAGACTTTCGGTGTGCCGCTGGCGGGTCATTTCCATCAGGCCCAATTGTGAAATGGGCAGAATATGGGTCTTGGCTCGGTCACGGCGCAGGAGGTTTTTCATGCGCTGGTAAACCTGCTGTTGGTCCTTGCGGCTTTTCATGTCAATGAAATCCAACACAATGAGCCCGCCAATATTGCGCAAGCGCAATTGGCGGCAGATTTCATCGGCCGCTTCGAGGTTGACCCGCAGGATGGTGGACTCCTGGTCCTTGCCGCTGGTTTTGTGGCGACCGGTGTTGACGTCAATGGCGACGAGGGCCTCGGTCTCGTCAATGACGATGTAGCCGCCGCTTTTGAGGAAGACCTGGCGGCTGAAGGTGGTTTCAAGCTGGCGCGTGATGTTGAAGCGGTCAAAGATCGGCTGGGGATCGTTGTAGAGCTTGACCTTGGCAGCGGAGCGCTTGGAGATCTTACTGACCATGGCCTTGATGCGGTCGCAGGCGGCGGGGTTATCCACCACGATGCGCTCCACGTCATCGGTGAGGAAGTCGCGGACCGCCCGTTCAATGAGGTCCGGTTCCTGGAACACGCAGGTGGCACTGGGCTGGGTGCGGATGCGTTCCTGGATCTGCCGCCATTCTTCGAGGAGTAGCGCCAGGTCTCGCACGAAGTAGCGCGCCTGCCGGCCTTCGCCAGCGGTGCGCATGATGACGCCCATGCCCTCGGGAATGGTCAGCTTGCGGAGTATCTGTTTGAGCCGTTGTCGTTCCTCCGCGCTTTCGATTTTGCGGGAGATGCCGCTTTGGTCCGAGTTGGGGAGGAGGACCAGAAACCGGCCTGGCAGGACCAGGTTGGTGGTGACGCGAGGCCCCTTGGTGCCAATCGGGCCTTTGGTGACCTGGACGATGATTTCGCTGCCCGGCGGGTAGAGCCGGGGGATGTCGCGCTGGGTGATTTTGGGTTTATCGCGTTTGCGGCCCTCGCGTTCGACGATTTCCACGCCGCTGTCGAAGCCCGTCGGGACGATGTCCCAGTAGTGCAGGAAGGCATTTTTCTCGAAGCCGATGTCCACAAAAGCGGCTTTCAGGCCATCTTCGAGGTTGCGAACCTTGCCCTTGTAGATGCTGCCCACCAGGCGCTCCTCTTCAGTGCGCTCGATGGTGAACTCTTCGAGGCGTCCATCCTCCATCACCGCCACGCGGGTTTCAAGCGCCTCGGCGTTAATGATAATCTCCTCGTGGGTCTTTTTCTCGGGCTTGAGAAGTTTTTGCACTTTCTTGATCACCTTGGTGGCGGCGGTTTTGATGGCCCCCATCAAGCCCTTGGGAGGCGTCTCAACGGCCACCGGTTCATAGCCATTTTCCTCCTTGACCTCGGGGGGAGTGGCCAGGTTGGGCTCGCGAAACCCACGCTCGCGCCGGGCGGCCTCTTCGGGAGCGGCGGCTTCGGCCACGCCTTCGGGGGGAAGGCCGGCAGCGACGTTTTCGGCCCGCTCGATTTCGCGGGCGTGGCGAGAGGTATCATAGACGCCCTCCAACTCTCCTGATTTGTCGCCAGTGGCCAGCGCGCGGGCCTCGACGGCAGCCCGCTCGGCCTGTTTGTGGTGCTTGCCGCTCGGTCGGAAATGCAGGCCGCTGCGGCGGCTCTTGCGGAACATGCGATCACTCATACTAGAACGATCTTCGGTGGATATAGACGTTTTGCAGGATGCCCGCGGCGATCAACGAGCCGAGCACTGAGGATCCGCCGTAGCTGAGCAGCGGCAGTGGAACGCCCGTCACGGGCATGATGCGGATATTCATGCCGATATTAATGAAGATGTGGCTGAACCAGAGTGTCACCACCCCGACGGCCAGCAATCTGCCCAGACGATCGCGCGTCTGGCCGGCAATGCGAATGCCGGTGAACAACACCACGGAGTAGAGGGCCAGCACGACCACACTCCCCATGAATCCTTTCTCCTCGGCAATGACGGAGAAAATGAAATCGTTATGGGCCACCGCCCGCGGGAGAAAGCCCAGGGCGTTTTGCGTGCCACGGCACCAGCCTTTGCCAAAGAGCCCGCCGCTGCCCACGCTGATGAGGGCTTGGCGCACGTTGTACGAATCGTTGCGTTGCTGGAGCCGCGCTTTTTCCCTTTCCGCCTCCGTGGCCAGGCCGGTGGTATAGTCACGCCCGAAATAAACCCAAAGACGCCGACGCTGGTAGTCCTCCAATTTGAACTGCCAGTTCGGCGGTGCATAGAGGATGTCCACGATGAACAACGCCACGACCAGGCCGGCACCGATGAGCAGGCGCCGGAGGTATTTCACGGGCACCCCGGCCGTGTACATCATCATCAGGCCCGTGGGCAGAAACACGATCGCTGAGCCAAGGTCGGGTTCTTTGAGAATGAGGGCGAAGGGCAGCAGCATCAGTCCCATGGCTTTGAAGAAGTTGCGCGGCTGGCGCAACTCGTCGGCCGGGCGGCTGAGGAAATTGCCCAGGAGGAGAATGAACGCCAGCTTGGCAAACTCCGAGGGTTGAAGCTTGAATAAGCCGAAGTCGAACCAGCGCCGGGCGCCGTAGAGGGTGACGCCGAAGAAGAACACGGCGACGAGACTGAGAATGGTGGCCCAGTAAATGGGCACGGCCCATCGGGAGAGCGCGTGATAATCCACCAGGCACAGCGCGAAAGCCAAAGCCAGGCCTGTCACGTACCAGATGATTTGCATGAAGAACCGCTCGCGGTACCAGGGCACCTCGTTGTTTTCATGGGCGAGGGTGGCGCTGAAAATGAAGAGCGCGCCCAGAATCATCAGGCCCAACAGGGCCAGAGCCTGCATCTTTTCGATGCGAAAGCGCAGGTCTGGGATCTTTTCGGTGCTCTGCATTTCAGTTGCGGGCAAGGTTGGGGGCGGCCGCGCCCGGGCTGCCTTTTTCCCGTTCCGTGATGGCCTTGTAGATTTCACGCGCGACGGGGCCGCATGTGCGGCCACCGCTGACGCCGCTTTCGACCATGACTACCACGACGTAGCGGGGGTTCTCGTAGGGGCCAAAAGAGGCAAACCAGGTGATCTTATCTACCACAGTGCGGCCCTTCTTGATTTCGGCGGTGCCGGTCTTGGCTGCGATGCGAAAACCGGGCACGGATGCCAGGCGTCCGGTACCGTCCGCATCCTCGACGTCGGCCAACATGGCCTGGCGCATGATCTCGAGCGAGCGTGCCGAGACGCCAACCCGCGAGCGCACCCGGCCTGGCGGGTAATAGCGGCTGGACTCATCGGTGCGTCCCTCCTGGGGATCAATGCGTTCCACCAGGCGAGGCCAGAAATAGCTGCCCCCGTTGGCGATGGCCGCGACCATGAGCGCGACTTGCAGCGGGGTCACGGTCACGTCACCCTGGCCAATGGAGAGGTTGGCCGTGTCGCCGTCGAACCAGGCTCCGCGGTTTTCACGAATCCACTCCCGGGTGGGCAGCACGCCCGCTGATTCGGGGCGCAGGTGGATGCCGGTGCGCTCGCCGAGATGAAACTGGCGGGCCATCGCGACGATACGGTCCAGACCAGCCCATACACCGACGTCCACAAAGTATTTGTTGCAACTGAGTTTTAGAGCGCGCTTGAAATCGTAGTCTCCGGCCGGAGCGGTGTCGTCTATGGGCCGGTTGCCGACACCCACCGTCGCGTAACCTGGACTGGTGATGATGTTGGTCGGATTCAACCCGGCTTCGAGGGCGGCGAGACCGACCACAATCTTGAAAATGGAGCCTGGCGGGTAGCTTCCGTAGATGGCGCGGTTGGCCAGGGGGCGCAACGCCTCGTCGTTCAATTGGGCCCAGATATTGGTTGGCATATAGGGAATGAAATCGTTGGGGTTGTAGGAGGGGGCGGAGGCCATCACGAGGACATCTCCATTGCCGGCATCCAGGACTACCGCCGCTCCGCGTGTATTGTTCAGCGCCCGGCTCAAGGCGTATTCCGCCGTACGCTGCAGGCCAACATCGAGGGTCAGCCGGAGGTTGTATCCCGGTGTCACGGGCGACCAGACATTCTCCGCCTGACGGTAGCCGAGGTTGTTCACTCGCACCGACTTCGCTCCCGCCCGGCCTTTGAGGTCGCTGTTGAAAAAGCCTTCAATACCAGCCACCCCCGTGTAGTCCGGCAGCCGGTAGTTGTAGAAGAAGTCGTCCTCGTCTTGCGAACCCTCGTCCCGGACCAGAAAACCCAGCACATGACAAGCGGTGCTGCGATAAGGGTAATGGCGCATGGGGCGCACTTCGAGGTCAAAGCCCGGCGGCACACGGGTGGACTCCGCAAAGCGCGCCAGGTTTGTGGCGTCCACATTCGCCGCCACCGGGAGCGGCAAAGCCAGGCTGCGTTCGTAGTGGCGGGTAAATTGAGCTTCCGTCAGGGTTGCCGGATCTCGAAGAACCTGGTTCACCTCTTGTACAAGGTTGCTGACCACTTCATAGCGGCTGCGTCGGGCGAGCGCAGCCTGCTGGTCGCGGGTCAGACGCTGGTTGCCTTTCAACTCGCGGTAGCGCGCTTTAAATCGGTCCCGGATGGCGGGCTCCTCGAGATAAAGGCTGATGTGGTAACTGGGCCGGTTTTCGGCCAGCAAATGCCCGTGGTGATCGGTGATGACGCCACGGGTGGCGGGCAGCCTGACCGTGCGAAACGACTGGTTGTTCTGCTCGGCGCGATACCGTGCTGCGGAGACCACTTGCACGTAATAGAGACCGGCGAGCAGCACCAATAGACCAGCCGCCACCACCCAGGCCAGCACCCGGAGCGTGGTATCGTTCTTTTGCAGTTGGTCAACTACCAGCATGTCAGTATCGCCCCCGCTCAATCTCGCGGTCAGCACGGAATCCTCCCCGGTCCAAGGGGGTGTAACTCAGCCCTCGCAGCAATCTGTCGAAACACGCAAAGCAAAGCGGGGTCCACAAGGCTCCAACGACGCTCATCACCAGCCATTGCCAGAGGGAGCCCAGACCCAGGACCGGCTGATGGCCCAGGGTCACCAGCAGCAGCACTGTGATCAGTGGCACGCCGGCGCTTGCGGCCAGCCCAAGGATGCTTTGCGCATAAGCTTCTTCACGCAGAATAAGATGACGGAAGCGATGGGTGACCACTCCCACAACGAGAAGCGGCACGATGCTTATGCCCAGTGGGTTGGCCGAAAGCGTGTCGAGCAGCAGGCCGCCTGCTACGGCTACAAGACTCACGGTCGTGCTGCTGGCCTTCAAGCTTGCATACACCATGAGGCCGGGCAAAAGATCGAACTGCGCCCCGATGATTCTCGCGGGAGCGAGCCAGCCGGCCTGGGCGAAAACGGCCAGGAACGCCATCCCTGCCATCAACACGGTCTGAAGGGGGTGAAAGTTCATGGGGCGATAGTCAGACCGTGTTTCATCGCATCAGGACCCAGACCTCGTCGAGCCGGTTGAAATCCACCGCCAGTTTGACGCGAGCGTCGGTGTAGAGCCCGTATTCCATGGGACGGTAGTCCACCAGATGGCCAATGAGAATGCCCCGGGGAAAAACCTCGCCATAGCCGCTGGTCACCACCATCTGCCCTGGTTTCACTCCACTGCCCCGCGACAAGTAACTGAGGTCCACGATCGTAACATCCGTTGCGCTGGCGGCGCCGGAAATGATGCCGGTATCTACGGTCTGTTTGCCTTCCTGAACCAGGCTGGCCACCCGGCAGGCCGGATCACCCAGCAGCGCCACGCGGGCCCGGGTTTCACTGACCTCCGCGATTCGCCCGACGAGCCCATCGGGCGTCAAAACGGGCAAATCCGGGGTTAAGCCGTCACGCCGTCCGAGGTTGATGGTAATGTTGCGCCACCAGTTGGCCGGGTCGCGTCCGATCACCCGGGCGGGTTTCCCCTTGAGCTGGTGGGCCCGGGCCCATCCGACCAGGGAGCGAAGACGTTCATTTTCTCGGAGAGCATCGTCTGCCTGGAGGAGGTGTATCTTGAGTTCGGCATTTTCCTTGCGCAGACGCTCCACTTCGGTGACGAGGCGGGTCTTGGGCTGGGCCAGCAGGGCCACCCGGTCTGCCAATGCCTGCCCCGAGGCGCTCAACCCGAACAGGGGGACGAAGAGACTTCCGAGAGCCAGCTTGGCCCGCGAGCTGACGCTGCCGGGCAGCCGCAGCAGCAGCAACGCCACCAGCGCGATCACAACAAAGGTGATGTATTCAGTTCTTTTCAATATCCGTCCGGTTTCCGCATCCACGTTTCCCACGCCCTTCATGGGGCGCGTGCTCCATCAGCGAACCGAACAGAAATCAACCGGAGGGCTATTTGAGGGAACTGACTCTCTTGAGGAACTGAAGTTCCTGAAGCACCCGGCCAGTGCCTTCCGCCACCGCGCTGAGAGGATCATCCGCAATGTGAACTGGCAGGCCGGTTTCCTCGGCCACCAGGCGGTCTATTCCCCGCAGCAGAGCGCCGCCCCCCGCCATAACGATGCCGCGGTCCACGAGATCCGCGGATAACTCGGCAGGGCAGCGCTCCAGAGTGATGCGCACCGACTCAAGAATGCTTGAAAGCGGTTCTTGGAGGGCCTCGCGAATTTCTTCGGAGCGAATGGTCATAGTCTTTGGCAGACCCGCGCTCAGATCGCGGCCCTTGACTTCCATGGTTAATTCCTGTTCCAGCGGATAGGCCGACCCGACCCTGATTTTAATTTCCTCCGCCGTGCGTTCGCCGATCATCAGGTTGTAGGCCCGCTTCATGTGTTGCACGATCGTTTCATCAAATTCGTCTCCGCCTACCCGCAGGCTGCGGCTGAAGACGATTCCCGCCAGGGAAATGATGGCGATCTCACAGGTCCCGCCACCGATATCCACGATCATGTTTCCCGCCGGCTCATGCACTGGCAGACCCACCCCGATAGCTGAGGCCATCGGCTGCTCAATGAGGTAAACCTCGCGGGCTCCCGCGTGCGTCGCGGAGTCTTTGACCGCCCGTTTCTCCACTTCCGTGATACCCGAAGGCACCGCCACCACCACGCGCGGGGCGATGAGCTTGCGATGATGCACCCTCTGGATAAAGTGGCGCAGCATAGCCTCGGTAATTTCAAAGTCCGCAATCACGCCGTCTTTCATAGGGCGGATTGCGACGATGTTGCCTGGGGTTCGGCCCAACATCCGCTTGGCCTCCTCCCCGACTGCCAGCACATTCGTCGTGCCTGCTTCAATGGCGACTACCGATGGCTCGCGCAATACAATTCCCTGGTCACGCACATAGACCAGTGAATTCGCTGTTCCAAGATCGATCCCGATATCGTTGGAGAACAGGCTTTTAATTTGGTCGAACATGAATAGCGCCCAACAGGAGCGTTAGCTAATCTGTCTCAAGCCCTTCGGTCAAGGTTATTCAATGATCTTTTTTGGCGCATTGCCTCGGCACCGGAGGGTCGCGGTCCTGCCGGGGGGTGGGGAAACGATCCCAAAGCAGAGTTCCCCTTCCATGTCAGGAGCACGACCCTAGGGGCCTTGTGGGGTATGGGAACGTCCGAATCGGCATTTCGGCTTCACATACGTTCCGGCAGCGCCGCGTCTTCAATGGGCGGACGAACCGGATGGTCGCTTACTTCTGGGTGTTCGCCGGGAGGCGCAGAAAGTTCTGAAGGATCAGGCGGCCTTGTTCGGTCAGGATGCTCTCCGGGTGGAACTGGACACCCCAGATGGGGAAAGTCTTATGGCGCACGCCCATAATTTCGCCCTCGGTTGTCTCGGCGGTGATTTCGAGACACTCCGGCACGGTGTCGCGCTGGATGACCAGCGAATGGTAGCGGGTGGCGGCGAAGGGGTTGGGCATGCCGGTGAACAAGTCCCTGCCGTTGTGGTGGATGGGAGACGTCTTGCCGTGCATCATGCGATGGTTTACGACCACTCTTGCTCCAAAGGTGTGGCCAATACATTGGTGTCCCAGACACACGCCGAGCAAGGGGAGTCTGGGGCCGAACTGACGGATAATCTCATTGGAAAGGCCTGCCTCGCGTGGGGAGCATGGGCCGGGGGATATCAAAATCCGTTCCGGCTGCATGGCCTCAATCTGGTCCAAAGTGATCTGGTCGTTGCGATGGATCTCCATCGGCACATTCATCTCCCCAAGGTATTGAACCAGGTTGTAGGTGAACGAATCGTAGTTATCAATAACCAGCAACATAGCCGGACGCAAAGTAAACCGGCTCTCTCGAAAAGAAAGGCCGAAAGCATCGGTCTGTTCGCCGAAGGATCCAAAGTCTGGCTCTTGCCGGAACCTGGCGTTCGGCCCAAGATCGCGTCATGACGCGAAGGGCAGCTTGGGAACGCCTGGCAGATCTTACATGGTTTCTCGTGGTGGGGTGGGGCCTTGGCACCATGCTTGTGGGATGGCACACCTCGGTGGCGGCTGAACCTCACGGGGGATGGGTGGAGACCAAGGATAAGCAGACTTTCGTCGGACACGTGCAGGTCGTCGAGGGTCCATCCCTCAGAATTCGACTCGATAACGGTTCCGTCAAGGAGGTGCCGTTGTCCGAGGTCAGAACGGCACGGCTGGGGAGGCGCATCACAACTGCAAGGGACCTGCCCTCCGGATGGCAGGTCGAGGATGCCGGGCTGACGCATAGCCAGAGCACTGGACACGAGGGTCAGTTTAATCTTCGCGCCTATGGTGAACCGCCTGCCGAGTCCAAGCAGGCGCCGTTGCACTTGATTTACCGGGTTCTGCGGGGGGATGGGGAGATAATAGCGCGGATTCAAGAGGTTGAGGGGCCCCCCGGGTCTTTGGCCGGGGTGATGATGCACGAGAACCTGGAACTGATGGGCGGAATGGTCCTGTTGGGGGTTTCGCCAGATAAACATCTGCGGGTGCGTTCGCGGGAGAATGGCTGGTCAGCCCTCAGTGAACGCGATTTGGGGAGTGTCACGCTGCCCCTTTGGTTGAAGGTGAGCCGTCAGGAAAAGGACCGGCTGGTGCGCCTCGCGCGATCGGAGGATGGGCGTGCATGGCAGAACCTGGGCCAGTTGAAACTCGGGTGCCGGGTGGAGCCATGGCCGGAAGGGAGCGATTCGTGGCGTGCGCGTGTCCCTCTGGGGCTGGGTCTGGCGACCACGAACGCCGACGTTCTGGCTACCGCCCGGTTCGACAACACAGCCATCGTTGCGCAGGGACTTCTGGGCGAGTATTTCGCCGACAGCAGCCTCCATTCTCTGGTTTTCAGCCGTCCTGACGATCGCATGGAGTTCTGGTGGGGCGACGGCTCTCCGGGCCCTGGCGTTCCCGAAGACCACTTCGGGGTGCGCTGGACGGGGCGTTTACAACCTTCGATCGGCGCAAGGTATCGTTTCCATCTGGAGGCCGACAACGAGGCCAGGCTGTGGTTGGATGGGCAGGAGGTGCTGACGAGCGGGTTCAAGAGCGAGGGCAAAGGGGTGGAGATTCCCCTCGAGGCAGGACAGTACTACAACCTCAAGATCGAGTATAAGGAGGGAGCAGGCGCCGCCTCGTTCCGATTGGGCTGGAGCCGCCGCAATCAGGCCATTGAGGTCATTCCCGCCAGTCAACTCACCTGTGTCTTGCGCGATCCCTTGTTTCCCCTGGAGCCCGGTGCCCAAGGGAGTGAGGGCGATGGTCGGCCGTCACGATACGTGCGGCTTGTCCATGGCAGCGTCATCGCAGGGAAGGTTGTTTCTATGGACGAAGGGCTGGCCCAAATCGCGTTTCCGCGGATGCAGGACCTTTCAATCCCGAGCGCTCGCATTGCGGAGATTCACTTCCGTCCGGCTCGGGCCGTCAGTGGGCCCTCCGTCTCGCGGGAGCTACCGGGGGTGGTGTTGCGCAGTGGCAGTTTTGTTGAGGGAGAAGTGAGCCGCCTGACAGAAAACACGGTGAACCTGCGCTCCACGCTACTGGGATTGCGTTCATACAATCCCCAGAACGGGGAAGTTGCCGCAGTGCTGCTTCGCCAGGCTCAGGTGACGACGGCAGCCTGGGAATTACGGCTGGTTGGGGGCTCCAGACTGCGGGCGAGGGCGGTGACCTTGGAGGGCAGCAACCTCCGCGTGGAGGACACAAGCATCGGGTGGCTCCAGGTGCCAGCTTCGATGCTGCGGGAAATCATATCACCCGCGCCCGATCTGGAGGCCGGAAGGTAGCCCGGCCAGGCCAGCCGGGGTGGGTCAGTCTGAAAAGGCACACACCGTTTGAAAAGCGAGCGAACCCGCGCAACAGCGCAGCCATGCGATCCGATTGAAGCCAATTGGCATTCGAGTGGATACCATGCCAGGGGCGGGAGGAAGGATGATCGGGGAGAGTGTCTCAGGGGTTAAGCGTCAGGAAGCGCATCATGGAATCCCCGTGGCGCATGGTCTTGGTTTCTCTCCAGAGAGGCGGAATATCGAGAGTGTCGCGCCGAGTATGGCCGAGGATGAAAAGGCCATCGGGCGCCAGGAGGCGCGGCAGGCTGGCGTTATCAAGCAGGCGTTGAGCGAGCGAGGTGGAACGACGCCCCACGTTTTTCTCACCGTAAGGCGGATCTGCGAGGATGAGGTCAAAAAGCGTCCCGGACGCGGCCAGTTGCGGGATAGCCACGAAGACATCCTGGACGCGCATGTGAAAGTTCTCGGCCGGGAGCCGGCTCAGACGCAAGTTGTCCTGGATAAAGCGAGCGTGTTTGGCCGAGAGTTCGATGCAGACGGCACTGTGGGCGCCGCGGCTCAGACATTCGAGGCTGAGTGCCCCGGTGCCGCCAAACAACTCGAGGACACGCGCCTGCACCACGCGTTCTCCGAGACTGTTGAAAACGGCCTGCCGCACAAGGTCGGGCGTGGGCCTGACCGCATAGCCTTTGGGAGCCTTGAGCTGGGTGCCGCCAGCGATGCCGCCAATGATGCGCATGGGGCACGATGCTACGGAATTCGCAACCGGTAGTAGGTCTGTCCCGAGAGCGGCGTGTTGGTCCAGCGCACCCAGCGGTTTGTTTCAGCCGCTTCCAGGACACTGGTGTTGGTCCACGCCGTGGGAGCAAGCCCGGGGGAGACATCCAGGAGGTAGGTTCGGTTGGAGACGGCGAGGAATTCGATGACGCAGAGGCTGGGGCTGAGTGCTTCGACGCGGCTGGCTTCAAATCGGCTGACCGGATCGAGCGGGTGGGTTCCGGCAATGTATTCGTCCCGGTTGATGGAGCGGTCTCCGTCGGCGTCCTCCAAAGCGTCGTTTGGGTTATTGGTGCTGAAACCGTAAGAGCCTTCCCAAACATCCGCCATGCCATCGCGGTCGAGGTCGAGCAATATGTAAAGGTAGGCATTGCTGCTCAGCCGCTGTACCCCCCGGGAGGCGAGGTTGGTCACGACCACTGTGATGTTGCTCGCCGTCATAGGCTGGACATTGGTGAGGGTGTAAACACAGATATTCGAGTTGAGAATCATGTTGGTGAGTGTGGTGCTGCCCCGACGCCAGCGATAGGAAACAGGCAGGCTTCCCGTCGTTACGACGCGGAAGGTGGCGTTACCCCCTTGCAGCACCACATTGGTTAACGGGGTGGGCTGTTCCACAATCTCCGGCATCCAGATAACACGAACCAGGGCGGGCTGACTTCGGATTGTGCCAACGTTGTCGGTGATTTCGACCGTATATGTACCCTCATCCGAGATTTGGGCATTGAGGATCGCGTATGTCGCATTGGTGGCCTGGGGGAGGGGAAGCCCATTGAGCAACCATTGATAGCGCAACGGTCCGGTACCCGAGGCTGCCACCGAGAGAACCGCATTGGAGCCACGCATTACGTTGGTGTCGAAGGGTTGCTGGGAGATGACCGGCGGAGCGCCAACCGTGAGCAGGGCGTTGGAACTGACCGCCGAGCCGGCGGCGTTGAAGACCACGACCCGGTAGTCGCCCGCCTGGTTGAATTGCACATTGGTCAGCAACAGAGTTCGGTTGGTCGCGCCTGGGATGTCGTCTCCCGAGAAGCGCCACTGGTAGTAGAGTGGTTCCGGACCTTCGGCAACCACACTGAAGCTGGCATCCTGGTAGGCGACCACGAATTGGCTGGCGGGATGACTGAGAATCGTTGGAGGTGTGCCGCCAGCGTAGGGAAGGCCCGGGGTGGGCACGGCAGCCGTCCAATTGATGGGGTCATTGCCATAAGCAGCTCCCGCCTTGCGCTGCAAAGAGGAGCCGCTTCCGTCCGCGGCGGGCGGCCAAGGCGCCTTGTCGTTGTAGCGGACTTCGTCCACCGTGATGTACGGGACGCCGTTGGAGTCGGGTGTTCCGGGGCGTTGCAGGACGAGGTTTTCCCCGCTGTTCTGGAGCAGTCCCGGATATGGCCCCACGATCAACACGTCGTCGGGCACCCCATACTTTGCTTTGAAATCCGCCGGGTTCGTGGATACCAGCAAAAGCAATTGATGGGCGGCTAGTGTCAGATTGGTGGGGAATTGGAAACCGAGGCCCGCCAGCTTCCATGTGTTGGTGGGGTATTGCGGGTCATGCAGCGCCACAGGGGTGGGCAAAAGATTCCGCAATTCGATGAACTCGTCACTTTCCGCCGGGGGATTGTAATGGATTTCGTTAATGACCACGGGTCCGACACGGGGGCCTGCGTTGTTGGTGCCCAGGGTCGGCTCCAACTGGGTGGGAAAATGCTCCGCACCGGTGCTCGTGAGATACCGTCCAAAGGTAGCTCCCGGGGCCGACGGGCTGAAGCTGTGTCCATGGCTATAGCCGGTGAGGTTGGTGGAGGCATCGCCGGAGAATAAATAGACCGGTTCACCCCAGCTCGAGATCGAGAAGCTGTTATTGGTGCCTGGGGTTGGATTGAAGTCGGTCTCGGTGAAGACGAGGAACGTGCCGGCAGGCATTCTTGTGCCGTCGGGTACTCGGAATTTACGCGGATTGCCCGGGTCGTCTGTGATGAACCAACCTCCAATGTCTACCTCGTTTTCGGCCGGGTTGAACAGCTCGATGGCGTCTTGTTCGGGGAAGACCGACGCACTGAGGACTTCATTGATAACGATCGGGGGAATATTCGAAGGCGGATCCACGGCTCCCGGGGAGCCACCAGGCAACGCGCTGGCACGCCAGTTCGTGCCTTCGTCGAGGTCCGGGCGTGCGCCGGGGTCTTTGAGCACCAGAGAAAACCCATGCCCGTCAGCCGCGACGGGCCACGGAGCCCGGTCGTTGTACGTAAAGGAAAGAACAGTGGTTCCCAGGACCATGTGGACGAGAGTGATGGTTTCGCCAGCGTTGTCGAGTTGCCCACCATAAACGCCATCGGGAATAACACCCGGGTAGCGGTTGGTGAAGGTGTTGGCGTTGCGGACGAGCAGGAACCGTTGGCCCGGGGCCAGAGTGGTTCCGTCGGCGAAGGCATAGCTGATGCCGTTGGTGAACATGAGCCCGCTGAGGTTCAGAGGGGCCGGCCCTGCGTTCATCAGTTCGATGAACTCGAGATCGCTGCCACGAATGCCCCCGAAGTCCGGGGGGTTGTACATGATCTCGGTAACCACCAGTGTCGTGAGATCCTGGGCCATGTGGAACATGGCTTCGGTCATGGCACTCCAGACTCCGCCGTTGTAGGTGCGCGCGCGCACGCGTGTGGGTGCGTTGAGCACCAGAGGCTCCGAGTAGGCGCGGGCGGAGGGAGCAATTGCCGAAGTGCCGTACTGGCGCGGGTCGGTGCCGTCGGTTGTGTAGTAAATGACCCCGGCAGCATTGGAGTGTGAGAGGGTCAGTTGAAGCCCATTCGGAACCGATCCACCATAGTGACTGAAGTCGGGCGCGTTGAGGCTGGGATACAGCCCTTCGGTGCGGAAACTGCCGTTGGCCGGCGCCGGGGCCATGAGGAGGTTCCACCGGTTTTGCAGCAGCGAAGGATTGGTGCCGCTTTCCGTGGCGAGGAGAGAACGAACACGGGCCAGCCAGTCCGTTTTCTTGTAGGGCACGTTGGCATTTGGGGAGGGGCGCACGCTGGCACGAATGTGTCCCCAGCGGGCCGATTCCGCACGGATGGCCTCTTCGATTTCATCGAAACGCCGCTGAAAGGCGTTGCTCATGCCCGTTACACTCATGGCGCCGTTGTTGAACATGTGCTTGCGGATGTGATCGGCAAACTTCAGGCGGTATTCCGGATTCGCTTTGAGCCTGTTGTGGATCGTCTTGGGTTGACCCGTGCGTGGGGGGTTGGATTCGTTGCCCAAACCCGTGAGGAAATTCTCTGTGCCGGTGCGGAATGTGTGCTCGGCATCCCACGAGTGGAAGCGCCACTTGCCGCCTCCGGTGCGTTTGAATGTGGCATAGAGGTTTTTGTCCGACCAATCCCAGTTGCCGGCCACGAAATTGAGAATCATGTAATCAATGAAATCGTCTATATCCAGCACCGCTGCGACAGCCTCATAGTTGGTCAGAATGGTGAGATCGGGCGTAGGGTTGGGAGCGATGTAACCCACCCCAATGAGGTCCAGCATGGCCTCATAATTGGTTACGACCGTGGCGTTGTTGCGTGAAATGGCGTTGGTGGGGTTGGCCGGCAGCGTGTTGACCAGTGGATCGCTCTCGCTGAAGTTTGGTGCCAGCGAGTGTTTGAAAACATCATATTCATCCGCCTCGCCCCCGTAGTAGGAGGCGGCGAAGTGGTGGTCGGGTTTTTCGTGAAGGCTGTAAAGGCCCCAGTAAAGCCCGTTGAGGAACAGATGCACGGGGCGGTTGTGGGCACCGCCCCGGCCGGACATGGCATTTTGCAGATCACCCATCACCTGGTCGTTGACGTAATCGCAGCGGATGCGCTGGTTGTTGTCTGTGGGGTGCATCCAGGTATTGTTCATGCGGGCGTCCAGGACGAAGTTGTCGAATCGGCTGGCCGCGTCAGGACCATAAACCGGCTCTCGCACATCAGTAGCGCATTGGAAGCGAAAAGAGAGCTTGTAGGATTTCCAGCGGTCCTGACTGGTGCCGCCGAAGATATGGATATTGCCATCCACTTGAAACCCTTTCTTGCCGTTTGGATCCAGCGGATCGCCGTCGGGATTGATGAACTCCAGCGACGCTGCTCGGTCCACCCCCTCGATGGCGACGCCACTGGCAGGTGGGTAAATGCCGCCATCGGTCTGACCCGAGGAATTGGGTCCAAAGAGATGGCGCCAGTCCGCCACCAGCGAGATGATGGGGACATGGAGCAGATCGTCCACGACAAATCGGTTGGTGGGATTAGCTTCATTTGTTATTCCGGGGTTGACCCCGAAAAACGTCAGCCCGGGGAACGCCGAGATGTTGGCCAGGTTTGCGCCGGCAGTCCCCCAAGTCAGAGTGTCGGAGGGTGAGAGGCCCATGGATGGAGTTGGGCCATTCTGGGAGAGCACATCCCCGAGAAACAGGTAGCTCTGTGTGTCAATGTCACTCGGTCCCATGCCGGTTTTGTAGGCGCGGGCCCTGAGGAGGGTGGTGCGAGCGACCGTCACAGTGGCGGTGGGCGCAGTCGTGGGGCTGGCCGCTGGCACCTGAAAGCCATTGGTGGGGGTCGGGGCGCTCCCGTTCAGAGTGTAAGCAATGGTGGCCCCTGTGGTGTTGCAGGTGATTCGCACCGTAAACGGCGTGGAGTATATGCCGCGGTCCACGTCGAAATGCGTGTCGCTCACAAAATTTGTCACGGCACTCGAAGCCAGGTTGGCCGCTCCTGGTGTTGGACGGGTCAGATAAGTCATCGTTCCCATGGAGGTGTTATCCACTGAGCCCCAGGACACGGTTTGGCGCTGGCTGGAATAGACGATGGTTTGGACATTCGAGCCGCTCGGGCTTGTCAGAAGGAGTTGGCCCGACGATGCAAGTTTGAAGTTGGTGTGGGGCTGGACGTTATTGATGGCCCGATTCTTCCCTGAGGCAAAGACGACAAGGTAGCCATTGGCCGGGATGGTGTTTGTGGCAAAGGTCCATTTTCGGGGTTGTGCAGGGTCGTCGGAGAGTGAGTATCCGGCCAGGTTGAAGGTGCTGCCGGTGTTGTTCTTGATCTCAATCCAGTCGGGGCATTCTCCGTCCATGTCAATCGGTGCGTATGGATCATTGGCTCGCGGCAGGTTCTCGGTCAGAAACTCATTGATGTGGACCGAGGCGGGGCAGGTCATGCCGAACGCAAGCCACAGGATCGTAACAAACAGGGGCAGGGTGTTGAGACGCGTTGTCATTGAAGGATTTATTGGGATGGGAAAGATGAAAATCTCCCAGGCTTCCGGGAAGCGCAGAGTTGCCGGATGCGCCTGTTGAGGCGGGCTGGACTAATCGCTTGTCGTTCTATCATCACGAGGCGGCCTCACAGGCCACCTTCTATCGGGTTCAGCTTTACTTAAAGCTGCCACGGAGGGGGAACGTTGACAATCCTTGAGTTTTCACGTGCTGCAGAATTACTTTGCAGCGAATTCATCCCCTCTTCGACAGCTTTTCAGGATGGCGGGTTTTCTCATCGGCCAGCTTGGAGTCCAGCGGCCGGAGGGAAGAAAACCTTGTGATCGTGCGCAATGGCTTGGACCGCACAGGGGTCAAAGCCGAATTGCAGAAGAAACTGTTCACAGGGGGCCTGCACCGCAACTTGATGGTGCCGGCGCGGGCAGCGGTAGGCCAATCGCATCGAACGCAATCCCAAAGGGCCCTGCCTCGAGCTCTGGGTATTATAGAGCGGATCACCGAGAATGGGCAGCCCCGAGGCAGCCAGGTGAACGCGGATTTGGTGGGTGCGTCCAGTACGGGGCTGTGCCAGCACAAGGGCGGAGTCATTCTTGGTTTGAAGCAGAGTGAAAGAGGTGAATGCCCTTTTGGGTTCGATCCCGTATGGCTGCATCTTTCCTGTTACCCCGGGCTGTCGGCCGATGGGCACATCACAGGTCCACTCGGCCTGTTCAGGGTGACCTTGGACCACAGCAAGGTACAGTTTCTGCACTCGGTTCTGCGCGAAGAGCCTGCTCATGGCTCGCAGGGCAGCGGGGCTCCGGGCCAGCAGCAGCGCGCCCGACGTGTCAGCGTCCAAGCGGTGAATGAATCGCAGATAGTGAAGCCGCCGGGTGCGCGCCCAGAAAGCGCCAGCCTGGATGGAGGATTCAAGGGCCCGCTGTAAGTTCCGGCTGGTGCGGTCCCAGTGCGAGGGGGCCAACATCCAGCCGGCGGGTTTATCCACAGCCAGAACAACCGAATCTTCGTAAATTATTGGAATACGGGTTTTGTCACCGAGGACGATTGCGGAGCCTTTGGCCATGGGGCCGATAACGTCGGGAGATGTGGCGGAGTCGGCAGGCTGTGCCCGGTCAGCCTAGATAGACAATTAACACGCCAAAATCGGTTATCCACTGACGGGTGGCGAGGTCCTGGTGTGTGTAGGTGATGGGGGTAATAGACTTGATGTTGGATTCTCCCACATGGTCCAGAAACTTCGAGACCACTTCGTCGAAATGGTCTTTCCCAACTTCAACGCAATCGGAACGGCGGAAAGTTTTGACACGAAGTTTCTTATCGGTCTCCTTGGCGGAGGCTTCGAGGGTGGGCTTGGCCTTCTCGATGGGTACTTCGGGAGGCTTCTCCTGCCTGGTATGCTGTGGAACGGAGAAATGGCGGACTTCACGGGCGGCTGCTGAGGAAGTGATTGGATTGAGCACCTTGACCTCGGGTTGAGGCACCCGCAGCGCCTGATTGCACGAGGGGCAGGCGATTTCCATTCCGGCCCCGGAATCATCCACCGTCAAGTCCTGCGCACAGTGAGGGCATTTGAAGTTAATGTCCATGAGCGTTGTGTGGTTGTTGTTGGACTGCCGGGGGCGGCATATCATGGGCCTTCGAATTAATCCAGACTTTTCTGGAGGTTATCCCAAACGGAGGAGTCTCCCTGAGATAATTCTGCTTCAGTAGGGCGAGTAGATGAGAATGCGCGGTAGTCCTGCTGCCATCCCCAGCACCTCTCTCCTCCCCCTGGTGGCTGTTGAGGGCCAACCGCCAGATAGCACGCTTTGCGCCTCACTTGCATTTTGGCCGCTACCCGATAGCTCGACGAGATCCTGAGCTCGATGGCCTCAGAGCCGCGAAGCACCGGCCCGGCGTCCGATCTGCCTGACCAGGCACTCTTCTGGTGATGGTCGCAACGGACGGCCTGTTTTCCCGACGAGTCGTCGGGGGGACAGGGTCACCAGCGTCGGCCCTTGTCATGCGGGTGCGATACACAGGATGCCTTGATCCGGCCGGAGCAGAGCTCACATACTTGCTATCATCCTCGGCCTGCAGGGTCTACCGAATCGCGTACAATCCCTCGTGCAACTCGTGCGCAAGAAACCCAGCGTCAGGACCGTTAGCCGAAGGTTCGGCCGGGATGGTGGCGTCGAGCTTGAGGACAGAGAGTGATTCCACTTGGGGTGGTTTTCTTTTGACGACACTCCAAGTGTCCGGTTGAGAGGTTAGGGAGACTGTTTTAAGAACCTGCTAGTGGTATTCTTGCAGGGTCTTGACCCCGTAACCCTGTTTTTTCAGAGCGGCTATGCCCAGTGCCGCAGCGCGTGCCCCACTTAATGTCGTCATAATCGGCGTGCCCGTATAGACGGCGGTGGTGCGAATGCGCACTTCATCAGCCCGCGGACTCTGCCCTGCCGGGGTGTTGATCACCAACTGAATCTCACGGTTCTTGAGGAAGTCAATCGCGTTGGGACGCCCCTCCTGAAGTTTGAAAAGCCGCTGAACCTTAAGACCAGCTTTCTCGAGCACGGCCGCCGTTCCCCCCGTGGCAACGAGTTCAAAGCCCAGATTGGCAAAAAGCGCCGCCACCTCCGCCACGCGGCCTTTGTCGGTGTCGTTGACACTGATGAAAACCCGTCCGTGGAGCGGCAAGGGTCCTCCGGCTGCCATTTGGGATTTGGCGTAAGCCACACCAAGGTCCGCATCCAAGCCCATGACTTCACCCGTTGAGCGCATTTCCGGGGAGAGCAGAATGTCCTGCCCGTGAAAGCGATTAAAGGGAAAGACCGACTCCTTGACCGCCCAGTAATCGGGCCACACTTCGGTGGTGAAGCCGAGTTCCTGGAGGCTTTTGCCTGCCATCACTTTCGCGGCCAGCTTGGCCAGCGGCACTCCAATGGACTTGCTGACGAAAGGGACAGTTCGTGAAGCTCGTGGGTTGACCTCGAGGCAATACACGTTTCCATCTTTGACAGCATATTGTACATTCATCAGGCCGATCACCCGGAGTTCACGGGCCATGGCGTGCGTGTAGTTGCGGATGGTGGCGATCACCTCCTTTCTCAGCGTATGCGGGGGTAATACCATGGCCGCATCGCCTGAGTGCACGCCGGCGAACTCGATGTGCTCCAGCATGCCTCCAATCACACTGTGACCTGCGGCTGGATCACTGAACCGGCCCACATCGGCGATGCAGTCCACGTCCACCTCAGTTGCATCCTCGAGGAACTTATCCACCAGAACAGGTCGTTCCGGCGAAGCCTCCACTGCAAACCGCATATAGTGTTGAAGTTCCGCATCTGAGTAAACAATCTGCATGGCGCGGCCCCCGAGGACAAAACTGGGTCGGACCAATACGGGGTATCCTAACTGACGCGCGGCCTCCAGCGCCTCGACCTCGTTGGTGGCAATGCCATTCGGGGGTTGGGGAATGTCCAGCTTCCGCAGCATAGCCGCGAACAGTTTTCGGTCTTCGGCCACCTCGATGCTTTGCGGCGAGGTGCCGATGATATTTACCCCGTTGCGTTGCAAACCCAAAGCCAGGTTCAATGGCGTCTGACCTCCAAACTGAGCGATGGCTCCCCAGCATTGCTCACGCTCGTAGATGTGGAGAACGTCTTCGAGCGTCAGCGGTTCGAAAAACAGCCGGTCACTGGTATCGTAGTCGGTCGAGACAGTCTCCGGATTCGAGTTCACCATGATGGTCTCGAACCCATCCTCTTTCAGGGCAAACGAGGCGTGAACGCAACAGTAGTCGAATTCGATTCCCTGGCCGATGCGATTCGGCCCCCCGCCGAGAATCATGATTTTTCGGCGGTCACTCGAGCGGATTTCGTCATCTCCCCGGTCGTAAGTCGAGTAGTAGTAGGGGGTGTATGCCTCGAACTCCGCCGCACAGGTGTCCACCAGCCGGTAGCTGGGCGTCAGCCCCAGGGCTTTCCGGCGAGTGCGAACCGCATCCTCGGTCGAGCCCGTCAAATAAGCTATTTGGCGGTCTGAAAACCCCAAGCTCTTGGCTTTGGCCAGTTGTTCTGCATTCATGCCTTTGCGTCGTAAGGTCGGCAAAAAGAAGCCGAAACCAAATGGACTGTCGAGCGGGAAACACTCATGGTTCCTCCGGCGTCCAGCGCGGCACCCGTCCGGAGGTCCACGGGGCCCCAAGTTCCTCCAGGCGGTTTTCCAGGGCCTTGAGATCGGTGTCCACCAGGGATCGCGTTTCGGTGAGAACGCCGGCAAACGCCGCGGCCGCGTGGCGATAGTTATCCCGCTGGGTGGTGGTTGGAGGGGAGGTGACTCGCCATTGTGAGCCAACAAGACCGCGCACCCGTTCTTGAATGGTTGGGGGGGCGGGGATCTCATGCTTCGCAAATGTGGGATCTCCAGTCAGTTGATCCTGAAGCTGCCTGAGCCGCCTGGTCAGGTCCTCCACTTCCGCCCACAGGGCTGAGCCCGCTCTTGGCGTGTCCCGCAAGGCAGTTCGGATTTGCTGCAGCCGTGTCTCGGCCTCGGATAAAACCCGCACCGTCCCTTCCACGGCTCGTTGCAATCGCGCGACCTTTTGTTGAAAATCAAAGACTGCGGTTTTGTCTTTGGCGGCCAGCGTGGCCAATTCAAGGGGAATCACATTAAACCGTACTGGCGCGGTCAAATCGCTCAACGCTCCATCCACCTCTTTGACGACTGTAACCGAATAAACCCCGGGAACGGCCAGCGGGCCAGACCCGGGCTCCACGGTGTCATCATCCGCCTCCTTGGGTTTGGGCGTGGCTGGCTCACTGGACGGGAGGCGCAGGTTCCAAGCCACTCGATGAAGTCCTGCCTCCCGACTTCCTGGCAGACGGCGAACCACCTGGTCGTCGGCGTCTTTGACAATGAGCCAGATGCGGGGCGGTTTTTCGCGTTGCTCTGCCTGGAGTTCCTCGAAGCTGGGTTGTCGCACGGGTTTGCCCGCTTTCCGATCTGTTGTTTCCTGCTCCTGGCGCACCTCTTTGCGGGTCTTGAGTTTGTCCCGCAGGTAGTAGGTGAACACCGCCCCGAACGGTGGATTGGCGCCGGCGTAATAAGTCGAACCCTGGGACCCGCGCCCGCTGCCTCCACCCAGCCGGCTGCGCTCCACGTAGCGAAGGGCGTCCTTTACGGGAAACAGCGTCGCCGCCTGATTGGTCATGGTCGAGTCCATGCGACGTAAGACGGAGTAATCATCCAGAATGTAGATGCCCCGGCCGAAGGTGCCCAGGATGAGGTCGTTTTCCCTTCTTTGGATTTCCAGGTCTCTCACTGCGATGACGGGCAGCGCGGGCACCTTGAACCACCGAACTCCGCCGTCCAACGTAAACCAGGCCCCAAGTTCAGTGCCGACAAAGAGCAGACCGGGCTTTTCATGGTCTTCCGCGATACTGAGAACAAAGTGCCTGTCGGGCAGATTACCTGCGATATTGGTCCAGGTCTTGCCGAGATCATCGCTGCGCAGCAGGTAAGGCTTGAAGTCCCCCTGTTTGTGGTTCTCAAAGGCCGCAAATACGGTATTCGTCGCATGTCTGGAGGCCAGCAGGCAGCTCACGTAGGTCCGCTCCGGGACACCAGGAAAGCTTTCCAGCCTTGACCACTCTTTACCGGCGTTACTGGTCACGTGCACCAGGCCGTCATCCGTTCCCACCCACAACAGGCCCTCCTTAAGGGGTGACTCGGTCAGAGAAACAATGTTGCCATAGAAGGATGTGGACCGGTGCCGGGCCACCGCGTCCACACTTTGCACGCGCCCCATGACTTCCAACTGGTTGCGGTCAATGCCTCGGGTCATGTCTCCACTAACTGGTGTCCAGGTCCCGCCGCGGTCATCCGAGCGGAAAAGGCGGTTGGCGGCGAAATAGAGTCGCCCAGGCTTGTGTGGACTCATGAGCAACGGCGAATCCCAGTTCCACTTCAAAGGCGGTTCCCCCGGAGTTTCAATGGGCTTAAGATCCGTAATCTCGCCGCTTCGGTGGTCATACCGAACCAGACCGCCATACTGCCAGAGGCAGTAGAGAAGGTTGGGGTCCTCCGGATCAGGCACGGTTTCGTAGCCGTCGCCCCCGACCGTGACAAACCATTGCTCCGAGGGAATGCCAACTCGATCGGTGGTCCGTGAAGGTCCGCTCTGGCTGTTGTTATCCTGAGTGCCCCCATAAACCCGGTAGAACGGACGCTGATCATCTGCGCTCACCCGGTAGAACTGAGTAACAGGCAGGTTCACCTTGAATTCCCAATGCGCCCCACGATCCCAGCTCTCGTAGATACCGCCATCACCGCCGATACGCAGATGGTCTGTGTCGGCAGGATTGATCCACAGTGCGTGGTCATCCACATGCCGATCACGTCCCCCGAGTGCCTGTAAGGTCTTGCCGCCATCCTCGCTGACTTGTGTGCGCACATCGAGGATGTAAACCCGCTCCACGTTGCGCGGGTCGCAAACCAGTTCATTGAAATACTGAGGACTGCTGGTCATGTAAGTGTTGCGTCTTTCCCAGCTCTCCCCCCGTGTGGTCGAACGAAAAAGGCCGCCTTTGTCGTCCGCCGCCTCGATGATCGCATAAAGCACGTCGGGATTGGCAGGACTGATCGCCAAACCGATTCGACCCTTGTCCACTGAGGGAATGCCATTCGTCAGTTTTCGCCATGTGTTGCCGCCGTCGGTGCTCTTGTAAAGAGCCGAGTCCGGGCCGCCATTGACCAGCGTCCAGACATGCCGCCGCCGTTGGTAGGCCGATGCGTAGAGCACGTTCGGATTGCGCGGGTCCATGTGCACCTCGTTCACGCCCGTGTCATCGTTTATGTGCAGCACTCGCTCCCAACGCCGTCCACCGTCTGGGGTCCGATAGAGACCGCGCTCCCCGCCTGATTTCCACAAGGGCCCCTGGGCGGCGACATAAACCACATCGGGTTTGGCTGGGTGAACCACGATCCGGCCAATGTGTTCAGACTGCCTCAGCCCCATGTTGGCCCACGTCTTGCCGCCATCCCGCGATACATAGACCCCGTCGCCAAAGCCCACGCTTCGCTGGCTGTTGTTCTCGCCAGTGCCCACCCAGATGGTGTTCACATCCGAGGGGTCCATCGTCACGCAACCGATGGAGTAGGAGCCTTGCGCGTCGAACACCGGATCCCACGAGGCTCCCCCATTGTGCGTGAGCCAAACTCCTCCAGAGGACACGGCGACGAAGTAATGTGATGGTTTCTTCGGGTTCACCGCAAAGTCCCCGATTCTGCCTGACATGAGAGCTGGTCCAATCAAGCGTGGTTTAAGTGCGGCAAAGGCCGATTCTGGAATCGTCCACGACTGATTGGTGGTTACGGCTGGGTTCGTTGAGGCAAGGCCCCCGAACTCCGACAGAAGACCTGCCAAGAGACAACAGCAGAGGTGCTTCATAAGCTGGCTGGCGACGATTGATCTCACGTTTGCGGGGTTACCTTGCCTCAAGTCTGTGCTCTGCGGAACCATTTTTTCAACCGGGCGGGCACGATCGCTCCCTGTCCGACCAGCCTTCGTGGCAGATGCCGTTCGACGAACAGGCGGCATTAGCCTGACCAGGTGGGCCTACAGTCAAGGGTGGTCAGGGATGAAGTCATCCCGGTTTTTTCTATACTCTGCTTGAGACGAGGCGGCCGAGGGTGTAGTTGTGGAGGCGCCGTGTCACGTCTCTTCGCAGGAAACCACGACAGCAATCATCCAAACTCAATTTGCCAGGGTGGGCGGGCACAGGGCAAGAGTCTCAGACACGCGTCAGGTTCCCTTGATTCCCAGGTTCAAAGGGGCTGTGGTTGATAGGCCATCGTTGGAGGGCACCTCTACCCGACAGCGTGAGAGACCTGTGTGGCTGCCTTGGATAGCTGCGTGCGGCCACCCAGGCCCAACTAAGGTTTCGGCGTCACAGACGGCCACCACCCGGTTGAGCCGGCGGCTAGGGGCTGACTTGTATCTGAGTTGGGGGGCGGTTCACCTGAATGCCTTGTTTTCCGCCAACCGTCCGGCCGCTGAAGGTCTCGCGCACCTCGCTTTGGCCGTCGGGCGAGGTGTAGCGGGTGAGTTGGCCGAGGGCCGCGAGGCGGAGCAGGGACTTGCGGGTCTGTTTCCCGGGCAAAGGCGAGGCCGCTAAATTGTCAAAGTACTCCTGACTGAAGGTTCTCGGTAGCTCTAATTGTTGGCCGGCTGAGACTGCGATGGTCCGGGTCAGAGGCTCGCTCATGCCGGTAATATTCAGAACCAGTGTCACGGTCACTGTGCCACTCATCACATAAATGGCGCCGGTGGTGGCATTAATAAAAAACTCAGTGCCGCGCACCACAACTTCGCTCCGCGGGGTTTTAACACGGAAATTGGACCTCGCGCTCAACTTGTTGACAATGCCATACAGCGCTCCCGCTTGCAGATCGAGCAGTGTGTCCGTGATGACTTGACCCGTCGTCTCAGCCACACCAAGGCGGGTCAGGCGCAGAATAGTGTCGGCTTCCAGGCCGACGCCGGGCCCATTCTCAGCGAGATACAGGTCCACCGACGCGTCTGGACCAGTCTTCACCGTCTCTCCCTCCTTGAGAACCGCCCCGATGGTTAAAGGGCGCTCCATTCCCAAGGCGTCCGTGCAGGTGGCAGTGCCAATCAACTTCTTCACCACGGCGGTGCCGGTCCTGGCCTGAGCGCCGGGTGCCAGACACAAAAGCAAAGCCAAGGTGGAGAGAGTGGCAAGCGTCACGAGGAGGTGGGTTCTTCTCATACAGTTTTCCAGGTTTTCCCGGTCTAGGCCAAGGGACAATTATCGTCATGGCGGACTGCCTCGCTGGCGGCGCGACGTCGGGCTTTACGGGTTGCCCGCACCTGCATAAAGATGGCACCGAAGCATAGTCCGCAGGCAATCCACAAGGTCGAGGCTGGTTCCGGAACGGCGGTGATCTCCATGCGCTGCGGCAGGATACTGCTGGGCGAGGACCAGCTTGCACCTCCATCCATGGAAGCGGTGAAGTACGTGTCGTTTGCACCGACACCGGTGTTGTGGGCAGTGTAGCCCCATTGGAAGGGTGTGGCCGCAGATTCACCGCCAACCACGATGAAATAATAGGTGTTGGGGGCAAGGACTGTGGAGAGGCCCGAGAGGGTCACTACGGCGTCGTGGGAGTCTTGATACAGGTCGGCCACGGTGGTGAGACTGGCGATGCTCAATCCGCTGGCCAAGGTGACGTAGGATGAGTCATCAGGCAAGCTATTCACAGTCTCGGAGTAGAGCCGCACGAAGAACGAGCCACTGGCTGCGTCGGTGGAGCGGAAGAGGTTTAAGCGCACGCCGGTCAGCAGCGTGGCTGAGCCACTGTTGAAATCCTGTCCTGCCCACGACGAGCTATCGAGGCTGATCCACTCGTCGGGGAGGGATTCGCTGCTCAGCGTGTCAAACAACATGGCGGCCGCGTGGACGTGAAGAGCCCCCGCCAGAAGAACCACTCCGAGCAGTGCCAGGAATTTACCAAGAGACTGATTTCTTTCCATATCGCCGTTCCTCATTGCCTTGTTCAAAACTCCAATTCTTTCGGCCTGCGCTGCTTGGTCCAATGAATCACTCAATATATTGTTTATCAGCAGCTTGAGATTACACAACACACGCTACACGCTGTGCTTCTATTTACGTTATACGCAGTCCAACGCTGAATCTTGCGATGGGAGGGTATTTTTTCTCGAGGCCACGACTTTCAGACCTGAACTCGTAAATACCCAAAGCCAGCTCGAATACGCAATACCCAGTTTAACAATGCTTTGCGGCTAAGAATACTCCCAAGCGCGGCCAGGGATGATGGGCCTTAGACACCCCAATTACAAACTGAGGGACGGGTCTTTGCAGGGTTTTTGTAAGAAATACCTCGTCGGGCGGAATAGGTAGGTAAGGGGTGGTGCGGTTTTGGGGGCGGACGCATACGAACCATCCTTAATAACAACAACCAAGTAACATTATGATAATGAACAATGTAAGCATAATCACTGTGACAGTGATCGGGGTGGTGATCAATATGTGGGCGCAGACCGCTGAGCCAGGGGTCACATTCACAAGGGTCACTTCAGGACCAACTGTCACCGACTCCGGCTACACATGGGGGTGTGCCTGGGTGGACTACAACCTGGATGGCTACCCGGATCTCTTCGTGCTCGGAGGGGGAACCGGCTCATCCAGCGAGGTAAACCGTCTCTACCTCAACAACCACGATGGCACCTTTACCCGCATGACCACCAACGAGGTGGGCGGCTTGGTAGGAGACCGTGGCGGATGGTTTGGTTGCACTTGGGCCGATTTCAACAACGACGGGTGGCCCGACGTCTATCTGACGTGCAATCCAACGAACGCACTCTTTCTCAATCTGGCTGGACAAGGGTTTTGGCGCGCTTGGGAGGTCGGGGGCATGGTTACGGAACTCGCACATGGTCAGAGCGCCAGTTGGGCGGACTACAACAACGATGGGTGGGTGGATCTCTGGGTTAACGATGCCTACACGCCTCTATTGATCTTCGCATAATATAGTGAGCTTTGGGTCAAAACAATTCGGCCTGTTTCCAGAAGGACTCGACCAGGGGACGGCGCCGTCGCATCCGTCGCAGGGCGTCGCGGGCCGCCCAACCAAGCTGGGCAAAGGTCTTGGGGCAGAAGTTCGGCAACTCGTGGTGCTTGCAGTAACCCCAGATGTACTCCACGGGATTGAGTTCGGGAGCGTAGGCCGGGAGAAACTCCAACGCGATGGCGCCTTGCTGTTCAGCCACGAAGTCCCGCACCCGGCGGCTGCGATGGGCCCCCAGCCCATCCCAGATGATGGTCAAGGGCCCAGGGATGTGGCGGCGCAGGTGCCGGAGGAAGAGGACGACTTGAGGCGCCTTGATCGTCCCGGGGAAGAGCTGGAAGTAGAAGTTCCAGACCGTGATCCCGGCGATGGCCGAGAGGCACTTCCAGTTGAAGGTGTACTGCAGGACCGGGGTCTGGCCCCGCGGGGCCCAAGTCCGTACCCGGTGGGGCCGTTCGCTCAATCCGCTTTCGTCGATGAAGACGATCGTGCGCCGCTGCTGGTGGGCTTTTTTTTTATCGCCGGCCAGCGCATCTGCTTCCACCGCTGGATGGCCGTCTCATCCCGCTGGGTGGCGCGTCCGATGGGCCGCTGGCAGATCCATCCCAACGAGCGCAGGATCCGCCAGACATGGCCAGGGTGGTACTTCAGGCCCGTTTGGCGTTCGATGAGATCGGCGACCCGCCACGTGGTCCAGAGCCCGGTGCCGTATCCCAGAACCTCGGGACCCTCCTTGAGACCGTGCTGTAAAGCCACCAACTGTTCGGGTTGCAGCCGGGGCTTCCGTCCTGCCCGGCCCGCTTGTTTGAGGCCGGCTTTGCCTGCCTTCTGCCAGAGCTGGAACCATCGCCGGGCCGACTCCCGGGAAACCCCGGTCTGGCGAGCCACCTCGGCCTGGCTGGCGCCCTGGTCGAAGAGCCTGGCTGCCCGGAAGCGTCGCCGTTCCAACTGGTTGAAGTCCCGTTTAACACCTCGTGGGTTGCCCATGCCCGAGAAGGTAGCACAGGGAGCAACGTATGTCACTATATTGCGCGAGATTTAATAGA
>Ga0073934_10002735_pt1 | contig 35290 bp, 24 predicted proteins | sample LarsenN4metaG_FD_76834 | JGI IMG/M metagenome (GOLD analysis project Ga0073934, IMG submission 76834) | Hot spring sediment bacterial and archeal communities from British Columbia, Canada, to study Microbial Dark Matter (Phase II) - Larsen... ... | reverse complement strand
TGACGTCGCCGTACCAGCTTTACACGGAGATCTACACCCCCCGGCACGTCTACGGTCTGAACAACGTCGTGCGTGGCGAACAGCACCTGGGGCCGAAGGTGCTCGACGATTACGACCGCTGGGCGGAGAATCTCACGCCCGGTCGCGCCTGGTTCAACACGCTGAACCGGCTGGTCATCAGCGGGTTGTGGACGCTGGATCTGCCGCTGCTCGTGTTGACGGCGGTGCTGTCGCTGGCGGTTTGCCTCCGGCAGCGCGACCGCACGGCGTGGCTGCTGGCGGCGATCGTGTCGCTGCATGCGATGCACTGGCCGTACTGGTATGTCGGAATCATGGGCTGGCACTACGTCTTCGAGACCGCGCCGTTGTGGTGTCTGCTGTTTGGCATCGTCTCGGCGCGACTCATCGGCGAATGGTGGACGGACCGCCGCGTCTTGCTGCCGGCGTGGTGGTGCGGGTTGCTGGTCCTTGCCTGGGCTGGCATGTACCTGCCTTTGGGCGAGACCTGGCCGGCGCGGTGGATGAACGGCGTCGCTTCGATTCGTTATCCCCGCCGCCAGCACGCCGAGTTCCTTCGCTGGGTTCGGCAGCGCATCGGGCGGGAGCCCGCGCTGGTGCTGGTGGACGCCACCTCGATGAACCCGCACCTGGACCTGGTGGTGAATGACGCGGGGCTGTCCGGTCCGCTGCTCATCGGTCGCTATCGCCCTGGTCGGACGGATCTGTCGCAGATCGCCGCCGCCTTTCCCGACCGGGCGGTCTATCTCGTGCGGTGGGAAGCGCGCGAGATGCTGCGGGTACACCGGTGAGGTCGGTGGAACTCCCCGTTTTGAGTTGGGGGCGGCCGCGCGGCATAATGGGGGCTGTTCGACCCTGTGACCTCAGGAGACGCGCCATGACTTGCCGATGGTTGATGCTGCCCGTCCTCGGCGTTCTGTTCGCTGCGGTCCCTTTTGTGGCGGATGCCGACGACGCCAGGGACGAGGCCATCCGCAAGGACCGCCAGCAGATCGAAGGAACCTGGCGGATCTTCACGCTGGTTGTCAACGGCAACAAGTCGGCTGGGGAGGACGCCCGGAAGTTGTCCGTCGTCAATCGGGCCGATGGCACCTGGCGGCTGCTGTCGGAAGGACAGGAGGTCAGCCGGGGGACCACGATGATCAACCCCACGGAGATGCCCAAACGGATTGACATCGTCACGTCGGAGGGAGACGCGAAGGGCCAGGTTCATCCGGGGATCTACGAATTGGGGGAAAACACGCGGAGGCTGTGCTTCGCCCCGCCGGGAAAGAAGCGGCCCACGGAATTCGTCTCGGCTCCAGACAGCGACCACATTTACGTGGTCTTTGAACGTGAGAAGTCTCCCTAGTCGCGGTGTGTCGGCCGCTGAACCTCGCGATGGAATTCGGGGAAACAGGGGGGCCTGTGGGCAACGCATACGGCTTAGTCTCAGGATGCCCCCGATCCGCGATCACTCTCCGAAGTCCGCGTCCCAATTGACACTTCGGGCGATCGGCCTATAATTCCCGCCGAATCTCCCGAATCCCCCATCCGGGTTTGCCGCATCGGCGGTTCACCCGGCGACTTGTGACAAGAGAGGCGCAAGATGGCCGGCAACGTGTTCGAATTCACTGACGACAACTTCCAGACGGAAGTTCTGGACAGCAGCCAGCCCGTGCTCGTGGATTTCTGGGCCCCCTGGTGCGGCCCCTGCCGCCTGATCGCCCCGACCATCGAAGAACTGGCCAACGACTACGCGGGCAGGATCCGGGTCGGCAAGCTGAACACCGACGAAAACCCCAAGGTGGCCTCCAACCTTGGGATCTCCGCGATTCCCACCGTGATGCTGTTCAAGGCGGGCAACGTGGTCGAGAAGTTCGTCGGCGTGCAACCCAAGCCGCGGATGAGTTCCGCGTTGGACGGGCATCTGTAACAGGTGAAGACGTTCGAGAGAAGTGTGTGGTGAAAAGCCCACGGGTTGCAACCCGTGGGCTTCGTGTCCAGAACGCGACATCTCGGGAAAGGATTCCCACGATGGACGACGGCGAACGTTCCACTCCCTCCCGTCCGCCGCGGCGCGACGCCACCCTGCTGCTCGAAGCCACGCGGCTGATGCAGCAATGGGAGGCCGACCTGCTCGAACAGGACCGCCGTGAGCAGGTGCTGGCCGCCCGCGAAGCCGAGTTCGAGAGTCGTCGCCAGGAGTTCGACTGGTGGGCTTCGCGCATCCGGGCTGAGCTGGAAGAGCAGCGTGCGGCGTGTCAGGTGCAGGAAGCGGCCCTCGCCCGCCGGCTCGCGTGGCTGGATGATCAGGTCCGGCATCTGGACGAGCAGACCGAGGCGGTCGAGGCGCTGCGGCAATCCGTCGACGAATCGCGGACCGAAATCCGCGCGCAGCTCGAGCGCGAGCTCACCGGCGAATACGCCCGGCTCGAAGAGCATCGGCGCAGCCTCGACGCCGAGTGCGCGGCATTCGAGGCGACGCTCGCGGAATTCAAAGCGCAACACATCGATGCCGAGCGGCAGTTTCAGGAACGGCTGTCCGCCGAACGGGCCGCCTTCGAGCAGTGGCGCGGGGAGGAGCGCGCGGCGCTGCAGATGGAACGCGAACGGATCAACGCCGCCGTCGCCGCCTTCGACACACAGCAACTCAACCGCCGCGCCGCCTGCGAGGCCGAACTGCAGGCGCTCCGCGACGACACGCTGGAAGAGCTCTCCGCCGCGCAGCTGGCCTGGTGCGAACGTCAGGAAACCCTGCTCGCCGAGTGGCAGAAGGAGCGGGTGCAGTTCGAGACTCGGCTGCGCTTCCAGCAGGACCACCTGGAGAAGGTGCGGGCCGATCTTGAAGTCGCCCAGGCGGAGTTCCGACGCGAACGGCAACTGGAGTTGCAGCGGCTGGAGGACGATCGCCGGCTGCTGGAGCGCCGCCTCGCCCAGATCGCCACGCATCGCCAGTCCCTGGACGACCAGGCGGCTGCGCTGGACCGCGAGCGCGAGACGCTGGCCAGGTGCCGCCAGGCGTGGGACTCCACGGCGAATTCCGACCGCGAAGCGCTGCGGGCCGAGCGGGACGCCTGGGAGCAGGATCGTCGCCGGCAGGAATTGGAGCTGCAACGGCAGCAGGCCGCGCTATCCACTCATGCAGAAACGGTCGAACGAAAGCGCGAACGGCTGGAGCGGCTGCGGGCCGAACTCGAAGACACTCACCGGGCCACGCTCGAACTCCGGCTCGCGGTCGAAGAGTGTTGGGCGCAGATCGCCCAGGCGGTCGGTCACGACGCCGACGCCCGCGGCCGCGTGGAACAGGCCCGGCAGTCGCTGGTGCTGTACTATCAGGAACTGCACGCCGGGATCGCCGAGCAGCGTCGCGAGCTGTACGACATGCAGGCCCGATTGGAAGAGCAGCGGCTGGCGTTCCGCGATGAGCGGCAAACGCTGATGCACTGGCTCTCGCAGCGCGACGAGCAGTTGCGGCAGGAGGAAGAGCGGCTGCGGCGGCAATCGGAGGCCATTGCCGCCAGCGACGCCGCGTGGCAGGCCGCCCGCGACCAGTGGCTGTCCGAGAAGCTCGCCGCCGAATCGCTCATCCGCCGCCTGCTGTCCGAACTGGGCGAGCGGGACGGCGGCGTGACGCTCCCCTTCGCCGACGCGGCATAGTCCGCGCAACCCTTACCGAATCAGCGGCCGCGGGATTTGTTTCGGATACTCCTCGCGGGCTGGTTTGCGGCCGCTGCGTCGCCGCGGGCTGTGCGGATCGGGCAGTTCGTCGGGATTCTGCCCGTGCAGCAGCGCCGTGACGATCCGCCGCTCTCCCGCGGAGCACGAGGCCAACCACACGACGTCGCCCCCCTCCAGGGCGGCGACCGCCAAGCCGTCCCGATAGACAATCCGGTTCGACGCCAGCGACGGCACCCGCGGCGGATCGGTGAGGATGCCGACAAGGTTCAGCGGGTCGGCGGCATTCACCACGACGTAAGACGGCGAGCCCTCCGGTTCGCGATGCTTCCGCAGTTCGTGGATCGTCGATTCCAGCGCGAACTGCTCCCCCGCCACGCCGACGATGAACCGGCCGCCGCGGAGTTCCCCGCGGGCTTCCATGCGGCGGAAGATCGGCACCAGCTCCCACCACCGCGGGGCGGCGTCGTCGCGCGTCAGCAGGTCGCGGAACACCACCCCCCAGCGGCGGACCAGTTGCCAGCACCAGGCCGGCAACCGCTCGGCATCGGTGAGGGCGGTCGTGTCCTGTTGTCGTCGCCAGATCGACCACCGACCGGAGACCGTTCCCAGCATCCGCCGCCGCGACAGCCCCGGCGTGTGCCGACGCAGCGGCCGGCCGATCAGGTCGGTCTTCTCCGCGATGAGCGACCGCAACCCGGCGAAGCTGTCGGCCGTGACGAGGCCACGGCTGATGAGCTCTCCCAGTGCCTCTTCGAGATGCGTCGGCAGCATCCGCGATTGCTGCATCAGATCGGCGGCGAACGAAGCCCCATCGCGCTGCAACAGCTCCAGAATCTCCTGCGCCTGGCTGCTGAGTGGCGCGGCGTCGCCGTCTTTGGCCGCCGGTAAAAGCCAGCCGAGGTCGCCGCGGAGAAACAGCGACAGCGAGGCCACGCGGGTCAGGTTGCCGCCGGGCGTGCGGTCGGGGGACAGCGACGGTGGATCGAGCCGGCCCCAGCCGACTTCGCCGGTCAGACACAGTTCATCCAGCCATGCCGGTTGATAATCCCGCAACCGGGCCGGGAGCACATCCCGCTCCCAGCACTGCGCGGGAACATCAATCCCCTGCAACTGGGCAACGACGTCGTACACGCCGTTGGCGCCCGCAGGGGCGATCTGGTTCGGTCCCCTCTCCCGCGCTTCGTGGGAGAGGGTTAGGGTGAGGGTGTTTTCAGGAGCGCTCGCCCCCTCACCCCGACCCTCTCCCCCGAAGACGGGGGCGAGGGGGTCGGAATGAAATCGATGCTGATTCCAGATCCCGTGATGTGCGAACAAAAACCGCTGAAACGCCGCAACGTCCACCGGTTCGATCTGCTTCCGCAATCCAGCCAGCGTGAGCCGGTGAATCCGCGACAGCAGCCGGCGATGGCACCAGTCAAGCGATACCGCCTCGCGTCGCCGATACCGCCCCCGCAGCACGGCCCCTTCCCCTTCGAGCGCCTCCAGCACCGACGCTGTCTGTGACGCCGTCCAGCCCAGATGAGCCGCCAACTCCGCCGCCGTCACCGGGCCGCAAAACTCCATCCAGCCCCGCGCGACCAGCAGCCGCGCCGCGACGCTGTCCCACTCCTTCTGCAAAGCCGCCGGGACCGCAAATCCGTCCGGCAACGTAAACGGCTGCAGGGCCTGCACCGCCGGCGCCCGTTCGACGGCGATCCAGGCCCGGCGACCGTCGGACAACGTGATCTCGCAGGCCCGGCGATCCGCGACCAGTTCCGCAAACCACGCGGGCCAGTCGGGCGTCGGCTCCGGTCGCGGCACCGTTCCGTCGAGGCAGGCCGTCGTCGGCAACACGCCCACGGTCAGCAACAGGTCGTGCAGTTCGTCCGCGCTGCGAACCAGCGGCAATGCTTCGGCGACGACCTGCTCAATCGCGACCGGATCGAGCCAGTCCAGCGGCGGACCATCGGACGACAGGTCGCTCCCCGGGCTGACTGTCCGCGTGCGGCGTTCCTGAATCTCGCCGCCATCGAGAAAGGCATACGGATAGGCGTTGAGCAGCTCGTAACAGAACGGCGACGGCTCACGGGTGTCGCGGGCCACGAGCTGGATTTCGCCCGACTCGATCCGCCGCAGCACGTCAATGAGGCCGTCGAGGTCCATCGCCTCGTGCAGACAATCGTGCATCGTCTGCTGGACCAGCGGATGGTCGGGGATCTCGATATCGCCGGTGTGATTCTCCTGGCAACCGGTCAGGCTGGGAAACACGGCAGTCAGCAAATCGTCCGCCCGGAACCGCTGCAGGGCCGGCGGCACCTTCTGGCCGAACTTCGTGCGGGCCACCAGCAGCGACCGCGTGACGTTCCACCGCCACCGCAACTGGAACGGCGGCTGCACCAGCACCGCCTGCTCCAGCAGGTTCCGCACGTTGTGCGACGTGAGCATCCCGAACAGGCTTTCGATCGGAAAGCTGTGCTGCGGACCGATCGACAGGATGAACCCGTCGTCGTCCGCAGTCGCCTGCAGCTCGAAGTCGAAGCTGCGGCAGAACCGCTTCCGCATCGCATAGCCCCACGCGCGGGTGATCGGCGCGCCGAACGGCGCATGCACCACCAGTTGCATCCCGCCGGTTTCGTCGAAGAACCGCTCGAACACGACCTGCCGCTGCGTCGGCACCAGACCCAGCGCGGCCCGTTCGGAGCGGATGTACTCCACGATCAACCCCGCCGGCTGGTCGGGACACCCGGTCTCGGCGATCAGCCAGTCGATCGCCGCCGCGGCGTCGTCGCAGCGGGCCGTCAGCTCGTCCCGCAGTTGCGACACCTGCTCGGACAGTTCCAGCGTTCTCCCCGGTGCCTCGCCGAACCAGAATGGGATCGTCGGCGGGGCGCCGTGGGCATCGCTGACCTGCACGTCCCCCTGACGGACGGATTCGATCCGCCAGGAGGTGTTCCCGAGCAGAAAGATGTCGCCGCGCTGGCTTTCGACGGCGAAGTCCTCGTCGACCGAGCCGATCACCGTTTGTTCGGGCATCGCCACCACGCGGTACGAACCGAGCTCCGGAATCGCCCCCGCATTGCCGACGGCGATCCCCTTCGCCACCGGCCGGGCCTTGATTCGCCCGTTGACCCGGTCGTAGTACAGCAGCGACCCGCCCCGGCCGCTGCGGTCGGTCAGCCCGTCGCTCAGAAACGTCAACGCCTCGTCGAACCGTTCGCGCGTCAGCTCCCGATACGGATCGGCCCGGCGAAACCGCTCGAACAGGTCCTCGACGTCGCATTCCCCGCACACGGCCTCGGCGACAATCTGCTGGGCCAGCACGTCCAGCGGCGCGACCGGAATGCGCACCGCATCCAGCACGCCATGCTTCACCGCCCGCAGCAGCGCCAGGCATTCCAGCAGTTCGTCGCGGGTGAGGGGCATCAGCCGCCCCTTGGGAATCGCATGCAGCGAGTGCCCCGACCGGCCGATCCGCTGCAGAAACGTGGCGATCGACCGGGGCGAACCGAGCTGGAGCACCAGGTCGATGTAGCCGACGTCGATCCCCAGCTCCAGCGACGCCGTCGCCACCACCGCCTTCAGATCGCCCGATTTCAGCCGGCGCTCCGTGCTCAGGCGGATGTCCGCCGACAGCGACCCGTGATGGCTGCTGACGTGCTCTTCGCCGAGGATCGCGCTCAACTGGTGCGTCAGCCGCTCGGCCATCCGGCGGGTGTTCACGAAGATGATCGTGCTGTGATGCGACTGGATCAGCTCGGCCATCCGGGCATACACCACGGCCCATTGCTCGTGCGTGCAGACGGCGCTCAGGTCTTCGATCGGCACATCCACCGCGAGATCGAGCTGCCGCTGATGGCCGACGTCCACGATCGTGCACGGCTCGTCCGTCGCGCCAGTCAGGAACCGGGCCACGCGGTCGAGGGGCTTCTGCGTCGCCGACAGTCCGATCCGCTGAATCGGCCGCGAACTGAGCGCCGCCAGCCTTTCCAGCGACAGCGCCAGATGCGAGCCGCGCTTGTCCCGCACCAGCGCGTGAATCTCGTCGACGATCACTGTGTCCACGGCCGCCAGCGCTTCCCGCGCCCGCGGCGAGGTGAGCATCAGGTACAGCGACTCCGGCGTGGTCACCAGAATCTGCGGCGGCCGGCGGACAATCGCCGCGCGGTCCTTCGCCGAGGTGTCCCCGGTTCGCAGCCCGACCCGAATCCCCGGCGGCGGTGCGCCGATCTCCTCCGCGAGCCGGGTCAACTCGTCCAGCGGCCCCTGCAGGTTGCGGTGCATGTCGTTGGACAGCGCCCGCAAGGGCGAGACATAGACGACGCGGATCTCGTCCGGCAGCCCTCCCTGCACCGACTCCCGCAGCAGCCGGTCGATGACCGCCAGAAACGCCGTCAGCGTCTTACCCGACCCGGTGGGAGCGGCGATGAGCGTGTGCCCGCCGCCGGCAATCACCGGCCACCCCCGCCGCTGCGGCTCCGTCGGCCCGCCAAACCGCCCGGCGAACCACTGCTGAATCAGCGGATGAAACCCAAAGTCCTGCATCGCGACGTCCCTGGCGAGTGGCGAACGACACCCGACATTCTACGGAACGGAAGGAACGACCTCCATCCGCCAACCGCGACCTGCAGGCATCGCAAAGCCAGGCACGTCACGGCGCGTGAGATGTGGACCGCCGCGCTACGCTTCGTAAGCCCCGGACTCGCCGCCGTCCGGCCGCTCGGGAGCGGTTCGAGGTGGGGGCATCATCCGCAAAACGCTATGATAGGCTGCGTCCCAAGTCGGCCGTGCCGCTCGTCGGATCGGCGCGTGGCCAGTCGACATGCGAGCTCGAGGGACCAGAGGCGCCGCTTCGGCGTGTCCATAGGCCGGTCGATCATGAAAACACCGATGATCCTTGTCGCAGGATTCGTCAGCCTGTGGGCAAGCGTGTTCGCCATCCCCTGGGGAATGTACGTCGCCACGACATCGCCCCGTTTTCCGGCCTACGAACGGCAGGTTGAGGCCGAACTGGCGGCAGCCACAGCAGGGCGCGATTCTCCAAGTATTGTCGGACCCGGGGACGCGTGGATCTTCATGCCGTTGTTCACGCTGTTCATCGGCGGCGTGTACACCGCGGGGGTGGTGACGACCCGGCTGTTGTCGCAATGGCGGCGGGACGTTGCCCTGGTCGTGGCGCTGGTGTTTGGGCTTGGCTGCATGTGCGGGGCGCTGCTGAGTCTGCGGGAAGTGGCTCACGCGCTGCGATGGGGTCTTGCGGTCCAGGCGATCGGCGCGCTGCTGGCCACTCTCGGATTAATGTGCGGCGCGATTGGGGCCGTGCAATGTTGTCGTCCGGCGTCGCAGTCCAGTCGCGACGCCTGCTGAGGTTTTTCGTCGCTGGATGCCATTGGCAGCCAGCGACGGAAAATACGCTATGAAATCCATTCAAGTCCCAACAGAGGCGGCATGTCCAGGCGCTTCACGACGCATGCACCGCAGGCACGGTCGATGCCGCTGGCGGAGGTCAAGCGGCGACTCGCATTAAACTGACTCCCGGCTGCCGTTGCCCGACTCGCCTTTCCGCGGTAGCATGGAATTCGCATCGAATTGCGTGCGAAGGAATTCCGATATGCTCAATCTCGAAACCGGCATCGACTCGCTGACCAATTTCAAACGGCAATCGGCCGACTATCTGCGGCAATTGAGGGCCACCGGCGAGCCCATGGTGCTGACCGTCAACGGCAAGGCGGAGGTGGTCGTGCAGGACGCCGCTGCGTACCAGAAGTTGGTGGAGCAGGCGGCTCGTGCCGACCGCGAGGAAACCATTGCCGCCATCCGTGAGGGACTGGCCGACGTCGAAGCCGGCCGCGTCAAGCCGGCCCGCAAGGCGCTCCAGGCGCTGGCGAAGAGGTACGGCATCCCCCTGACGGACCGGTGACGTGCCGTACCGCGTGCTGCTGACAGACAAGGCCGAAGCCGATGTCGCCGCCGTGCTGCAGTGGTTTCGCGACCAGCGGGCCACCGAGGCCGGTGGCCGTTGGTTCGCGCAATTGATGAGTCGTCTCGACACGCTGGAACCTCGCCCCGAGCGCTGCCCTGTGATGCCTGAGTCCGTGGATGTCGGCGACGACATTCGTGAACTGCTGCTGGGCCGCGGTCGCTACAGATATCGCATCCTGTTTCGCATCGTCGGTCGCACAGTCCACATTCTGCGGGTGTGGCAGGGTTCGCGCGACGCGATCACCCGCCAGGATCTAACGGACTGAACCGCTTCGCTTTTCGCGAGTCACGACCCCACCGCCTGCGCCGCGACCGCCACGTTGTCCCGTTCTGCGGTCGCGTCCGGTTCCGCCGGTTCCCCGCGGTGGATGACGTTCATCCCCCGCCACGCCCCCGACTGGAACCGGGCCATGTAGATGAACCCCAGCGCAATCACGTAGATCGCGCACCAGGTCCAGCTCACAAACAGATCCGGCCCGCGGTACTTCCACCACAGGAACGTCGGCAGGACCAGCATCAGCCAGGCGGCAAGGAACGCCACCATCATCGAGAACCGGGTGTCTCCCGCGCCGCGGATCGCCGAACCGAACACGATCGCCATCGCGTCGAAGAACGAATAGATGGCCACGAACCGCAGCAGGATGGTCACCGTCTCCCGGATGCCGGCGAACTCGGCGGGATCGGCCTTGGCGGCATAGGGGGCGATCAGCAGCTCCGGCAGCAGCGTGTAGACCGCGCCGAAGGCCAGCATGTACGCCCCGGCAAGACCGAACCCCTTCCACGTCGAGACCGCCGCCAGATCGGGCCGGCCCTCGCCGATCCGTTGCCCGACGAGGGTGGAGACCGCGATCCCCACGCCGATCACCGGGATGAACGCCAGCGTGTTCAGGTTGAAGGCGATGTTCGTCGCCGCCAGCTCCTTGGTGCCGATCCAGCCGATGATCATCATGAACGCGGCGAAGCCGGCGACGTCGATGAACATCTGCAGGCCGCTCGCGCCGCCGAACTTGAGCAGGTCCGCCATCAGGCCCCGGTCATATCGCCAGGACTTGAGGAGCGGATACTGCGTTTGGACCGACTTCCGCAGCATCAGCCCTGCAAACAGCACCACGGCGAGCAGTTCACCAAAGCTGTCGGTCATGGCGGCGCCGGCGATCCCCCATTCGGGGAACGGCCCCCAGCCGAAGATCAGGACGTAATCCAGCACCGCATTGATGGCGACGCAGATCACGTTGACGGCGAGCACCACGCGGGTCTTCCCCCGGCCGCTGTAGAACGCCGACATCGCGCAGTGCAGGATCGCCGGAACCGCTCCGTAGCACAGCCAGCGGAAGTAGGTGGCCTCGTTCGCCGCGATCGCCGCTGCATGCCCGATCGCGGCGAAGAGCTCGTCCGCCCAGAACGACGCCAGCGTGAGAAACGCCCCGGCGATCACCGAAAAGTAAATCCCCTGCCAGACGGCGGCCGCAACGCGGTCCGGCTTCTCCGCCCCGTCGTACTGGGCCACGAACGTGTTCACGTACGAGGCGATGCCGAACGGCAGGCTCAGGCACGACCAGTACAGAATCCCCGCCGGCAGCGCGGCGGCGAGTTCCGCCTCGGCATGCCAGGTCAGGAACACCCGGTCGATGATGTGCATGATCGACTGCGTCGCCGAGCTGAGCATCAGCGGAATGGCGATTGCCAGCAGTTCGGCAAACGAGCCCGGGCGGGCGGCGAGTCGATGCGGGACTTCCGATGTTGCGGCGGACAAGCGCGGCCTCCTGCACGTCGGGACGCACCACGGCGGCGCGGAACGAACCGGAACCGTCCACTATTCCCAACCGGTCCGGCAGTGACAAGCGACCGCGAAAAAAGGTTCGCGGCGTTCGTCTGGCCGCCGAGACGACGCCCATATCCGTCGGAGGCAGAGTATTGGCCGCAAAAATCGCGAGAGACGCAAAAGTGAAGATTCAGGCCTTGCCACAAGTGGCACGAAAACCACAAACAGAATGGATCCGTTCGGCGTGACATTCTTGTGGGACGTCTGTGCCTCACGGGGCAAGTACCCATTTCTTCTGTTTGCGTCCCTTGCGACTTTTTGCGGCCAGGCTTCTTTGCGTCTTCTTTCGAGCCTTTGCGGTTTTCTGGCATCTGGGTTCCGCGCCAGGCCCGCGCGGGATTTCCTGCGGCGAGCGCCAGCTCGCCGGGGCGAGCCGTCTGCCCTCGCGTGGGGTTCGTCCTCGCCTTCCGTCAATTGTCTCCCGTGCCGAGGTGCGGCATGATGCACTCTCGGAACAGCGTCGGTTGATCGGTTCGAGGAGGTCGTCCATGTTCGCATCCTGTGCTGCGTCGGTTCTGGCTCTCGCTCTGCTCGGCGCGAACCCTGTCGACGGCAACCGGCTTGCCTATCTCGACGGGCACGACATCTACTACCCGCACGCGAACTTCCCCAGGCTGATCACGCCGCAGTGGGTCGGCGAGGACGGCGTCGAGGCCGTCGTCATTCTCGCCATCGACGACATGCGCGACCCGGCGAAGTACGAGGCGTACCTGCGGCCGATTCTGCAGCGACTGAAGCAGATCGACGGCCGGGCGCCGGTCAGCATCATGACCTGCGCCGTGAAGCCGGACGATCCGCAGTTGCAGACCTGGCTGCAGGAAGGGCTGAGCCTCGAAGTCCACACGTTCGATCATCCCTGCCCGCTCTTGCAGGGGGGCGATTTCGCCAAGGCGAAGGGGACCTACGATAAGTGCGTGGACCTGATGTTCTCTATCCCCAACAACACGCCGGTCGCGTTCCGCATGCCCTGCTGCGACTCGCTCAACACCGTCAGCCCGCGGTTCTACAAAGAGATCTTCAACAAGACGACGCCCAATGGAAAATTCCTGCAGATCAGCTCGTCGGTGTTCCAGGTCTACACGGCGGCCGATCCGACGATCCCCCGCGAGCTGCTGTTCGACGCCGACGGCAGGGAACGCTTCCGCAAGTATTTCCCGAAGGGGCTCAAACGCGGCGACCAGACGCACGACCGGTTCGTGAACTACATCGAGAACTACCCGTACCCCTACGTCATCGACCGGCTCTGCTGGGAGTTCCCCTGCATGACCCCCAGCGACTGGGAAGCCAACTTCCTCCATCAGCCGAACAACCCGAAGACAGTCGAAGACCTAAAGGCTGCCCTCGACATCACGGTCCTCAAGCAGGGGGTGCTGAACCTCGTCTTCCACCCCCACGGCTGGATCAAGGCGGAGCAGGTCAACGACCTCATCGACCACGCCGTCGCGAAGCACGGGAAGAAGGTGAAGTTTCTGACGTTCAAGGAGGCGCTGGAGCGGCTGAATAAGAATGTCTTGGATGGCAATCCATTACGGCAAGAGGTTGGGCAAGACAGCGGCGGACGGCTCGTTGATATCAATGACGACGGCTATCTCGATGTGGATGTCAGGTCAAGGATCGCTCAGTGGAATATGACTGACAAGAAATGGAGCTACCTCCCTCGATTTGGCGTTGATCTCCAAAAGCCAAGCTCCTTCCCCGGCATTCCTGGCATGAAACTCAAAGGTGAGCCTCCGAAGGTTCCCTCGGTCTTTACAATGCTTCGCGATCTGGATGGCGACGGAGAGGCGGAACTGATTCGGGGTCGGGTCGCCACACAATTGACCAAAGGAAACGTGGGCGTTGGTGGAGTCGTCGAGTTCTTTCGATGGAATCGTAACGACTCAGTGTGGTCATCCCTCAACGTTGAACCACCGATGGGACTCCTCCCGGATGAAGTGGAGCAATTTCCAAAGACGGCACGATTTCTGGACATCAACGAGGACGGCCAACTTGACCTCGTTATCTCAAATTTGATTCACTACGGCGTCTGGCTCTTTGAGTCGATGGAAAAAGGCTGGTCCATCGAACTCCTATCCGGCCAGCGCGGCTCCAAACCCGCCGATCAGGAACTCCCCCCCATCATCCGCGCCGACGGCACCGACAACGGGTTCTTCGTTCGCGATCGGGCGTTGCATTGGATGAATGAGGACACGGCGGATCGGCCGAATCTCCTCGTCAGTTGGGACTTCGACAAGCTGCTCGGCGACCGGATGCCGGCGGCGAAGACGCCCCGCGCGGCGATCGAATCCATGCGGCCGCGGCCGGGGTTCTCGGTCGAGCTGATGGCCCATGAGCCGCTGGTCATGGACCCCGTGGCGATGCAGTGGGGGCCGGACGGCAAGCTGTGGGTGGTCGAGATGGCCGATTATCCCAACGGCCTCGACGGCCGCGGCCAGCCGGGCGGCCGCGTGCGGTTTCTCGAAGACCGCGACGGCGACGGGCAGTACGACAAGTCCACGCTGTTCCTCGACGGCGTTCCTTACCCCAACGGTGTGCATCCCTGGAAGAATGGCGTGCTGGTCTCCGCCGCGCCGGACGTGATTTTCGCTGCCGACACCGATGGCGACGGGAAGGCCGACGTCCGCGAAGTCCTCTACACCGGCTTCGGCGAGGGGAACCAGCAGCACCGCGTGAACGGCTTCACGTGGGGTCTCGACGGCTGGCTGTATCTCGCCAACGGCGATTCGGGCGGCACGGTCAAGTCGCTGAAGACCGGCAAGACGCTCGACGTCCGCGGCCGCGATCTGCGGATCCATCCCGAGACCGGCGACATGGACGCCGTCACCGGCCAGTCGCAGTTCGGCCTCGCCCGCGACGACTGGGGGAACTGGTTCGGCAACAACAACAGCCGCCCGCTGTTCCACTACGTGCTCGACGACCAATACCTCCGCCGCAACCCGCACTACGCCGCGCCGGACCCCAAGCGGGACGTCTCCGTGCAACCCGGCGCGGCCCCGGTGTTCCCCGCGAGCAAGACGCTGACGAGGTTCAACGACTTCGACCGCGCGAACCGGTTCACGTCGGCGTGCAGCGCCATCGTCACGAGCGAACTCCTTGGCCCCCTCGCCCCCGTCCTCGGGGGAGAGGGCCGGGGTGAGGGGGCGAGTGCTCCGAAAGGCGATCCCTCTCACCCTAACCCTCTCCCCCGAAGCGGGGGCGAGGGGACCGGAAAGGAAGCGGCGTCCTCCGGCCCTCAGCCCTTAGCCCTCAACCCCCAGCTTTCCTTCGTCAGCGAACCGGTGCACAACCTCGTGCATTGCGAGATCATGCGGCCGGACGGCGTGTCGTTCACCAGCGAGCGGCTGCCGGACGAGCAGTCGTCGGAGTTCCTGGCGTCCACCGACAATTGGTTCCGGCCGACGCAGCTCAAGATCGGTCCCGACGGCGCATTGTGGATCGCCGACATGTACCGGCTGGTGATCGAACATCCGCAGTGGATTCCGCAGGAGTGGCAGGAAAAGCTCAACGTCCGCGCCGGCGACGACAAGGGCCGGCTGTGGCGGATGCACCCGACCGGTGAGAAACCCCGGGCCGTACCGCGACTGGACAAGCTCAGCACAACGGAATTGGTCGCTGCCCTCGATACCACCAACCGCTGGCAACGGGACATGGCGCACCAGTTGCTCTTGGAGCGGAACGACAAGGCCGCGGTGCCGGCGTTGGAGAAACTGCTGGAGCAGTCTACGTTGCCACAGGCGCGGCTGCAGGCGCTGTGCGTGCTGGAGGGATTGGATGCTGTGTCCACGGCTGTGATGGCTCGCGCCCTCCGAGACGACCATCCAGGAGTACGGCGCTGGGCGGTGCGAGTTTGCCCCTGGAGTGAAAAGCTGGAAAAGCCTGCGCTCATCCCGCAGTTCAGCCAATTGCTGACACAGAGCGCGTTGGATGCCGAGCCTCTCGTCTGCTTGGAAACGATCAGCGCGATGGGGTCGCTGACGTTGCCGGAACTCAGCGCCGGCCTACTGGGTGGGATGGCGTTCACGCATCAGTCGGACCGCTATCTGACAGCGGCCATTTTCAGTTCGCTCAACTCGGAGAACATTGTTCCCTTCGCGTTGGCGGTCAGCGAAGTCTCAAACTCTGAGCCGCTCGACGAATCATTTGTCGCCAACCTGATCGGCCAGTTGGTCGCCTTTGACCGGCCGGAGGGATTGCCGGTCCTGCTGAATCGCATTCTGGAGCGCCCCGCCTCCGAGTGGTCGGACCGGGAGACTTTCCTGGTGGACCGGTTTCTCGCCGCGATGGCCAACAAGGGGCATCCCTGGAAGAAATGGAGCGACGGCCAATTGGCCATGTTGGCCACATCTTTGTCACAGCGGTTGGCAGACATGGCGGCTCTGGCCGGTGATGAGAGGCAGCCGACTTCTCAGCGGGTGCGGTCGGCCCGGTTGAGCCGATTCAGCGACTGGCCCGGCGACGTCCTTGCCGACACGCTCAACCGCTGGCTGCAACCCACGCAGCCGCCGGAGCTGCAGCTGGCCGCGGTCGAACTGTTCCGCGCGCGGAACGATGCAGCACTCACGGCGTCGGTGATCGGCCGCTGGCGGGAGTTGTCGCCGGGCACCCGCAACGCCGTCCGCGACGCGCTGCTCAACCGCGCCAGCGGCTGCGTCGCGCTGCTGGACGCTGTCGAGGCCGGTTCGCTCGCCGCCGCCGATTTCGACGCCGCGACCCGGCAGCGGCTGCTCGATCATCCGGACGGGACGATCCGTCAGCGCGCGGAAATGCTGCTGGGGGCGACGACGTCGCAGGCGCGGGCGGAGGTCATCGCCAGGTATCAGCCCATCGTCCACAACGGCGGGGATGCGGCCCGTGGTGGCGAACTGTTCCGCAAGACGTGCGCCCAGTGTCACAAGCTGGGGGACGTCGGCCATGCCGTCGGACCCGACCTGCGGGCGCTGACGGACAAATCCCCGGAGGCGATGCTGACGGCGATCCTCGATCCCAACCGCGCGGTCGAGACGAAGTTCCTGACCTACACCGCCGTTACGTCGCAGGGGCAGTCATTTACGGGTCTTCTGGAGAACGAAACCGCGACCAGCCTGACGCTGCTGGCGGCGGAGGAGAAACGGCACGCGCTGCTGCGGGCCGATCTGGAAGAACTGGTCGCGGCGAACAAATCGCTGATGCCGGAGGGACTGGAGAAGGACATTTCGCCCGAGGCGATGGCCGACCTGATCGCGTTCGTCCGCGCGAACGTTCCGTTGCCGAAACGGAAGGAGTTCGCCGGGAACGAACCGGCAACGGTGTCGGCGGATGCCGAGGGCAAGCTGACGCTGCTGCCGGCCGCGGCGGAGATTTACGGTTCGACGATTGTGCTGGAACCGCAGCACGGCAACCTCGGCTGGTGGAGCAGTGCCGACGACCACGCCGTATGGACGGTGAACGTGCCAAAGTCGGGGACGTACCGCGTGGAGATCGTCTATGCCTGCGACCCGCACGCCGCCGGTCACCGCCTGGTGATCGACGGCGGCCGCAAGCCGTTTGCGCATCGCGTCACGGCCACAGCGGGGTGGGAGGACTATCAGACGGCCGCGATCGGCGAGATCGAGCTGGAAGCCGGCGTGCGGCGGATGACGCTGCGACCGGCGTCACGTCCGCTGCCGGCGCTGCTGGACCTCAAGTCGGTGACGCTGGTGCCGTCGCGATAGCAGCGAGGTGATGCGGCCCTACAACAGGCCTTCCTGCTGCAGCATCTGACGGCAGCCTGCGACGCCGTCGATTCGTCGCGCCAGGGAACCGTTGTCCCAGATTCCCAATACAGGCGTGTTCCAGACCGGTCCGAATGCGCCTGGGAGATAACGAGCCACGTCGTGCTGATCTCGGCACTGTTGCAGATCGAACACCGCCACCCGCTGGGCGTCGGCCCTCGAGCCGTCCAGCGCCTGGGCCAGCTCGTCCAGCAGTTGCAGATCGACCGTTGAAAAGCTGGCCACTCCGAGGATGAGATGCCGGCCCTGCAACGGAATCCGGCCGTCCGGTTCCCTGACTGGAATTCCGGCCGAACGCAGCATCGCTCCGAGCTTTTGTGCCGCGTCTGCCTGAATCTCTCCGACCGATCGCCCCGGTTGTTGAGCCAAAAGGTCTGAAAAGGCCGTTACGGCTTGCGGAATTCCAACCGTCCGTTGTGCCACCATGCTCCGCCTCGCTTCAGAATCCGCTTGATTTCGCCGCTCGAAATACCCACCCCCAGCCACATTGAAATGTCGACCGGAACGGAGTTCGTCATGACCTCATCGGCACATTCGTCGGGGAGGGCGATGTCATCGTTGGGACAAAGCAGGACGCGCAGACCGGCCCGGACGCACTCCGCTAGGTCCCGTGCCGGCGGCTGCGATGTCCGCCACGTCGGCTCCACTGCCCATGCAGGCTGTTGGTTGAGAGCGTCGGAAACCTCGCCTTCGCCTCCCAGGTACACGCGAAAGTCGCTCATCGTGCGTCATGCACCCTCGGGGGAATGTCACTTCGCGTCCTGATTTCAATATACTTCCGGCCAGAATCACAGGATAGCCCTCTCGGGCGTTGCCACCATCGGAGCTCGCATGAAACTCACCTTTCTCGGCGCCGCCGGCGAAGTCACCGGCAGCCAGCATTTGATCGAGACCTCCGCACGCCGGATTCTGCTGGATTGCGGGCTGTTCCAGGGGCATCGCGCGGCGGCCCGGCTCAAGAACGAGCAGTTTCACTGCCGGCCGAAGCACCTCGATGCGGTGATCCTCTCGCACGCGCACACCGACCACGTCGGCAACCTGCCGGGATTGTACAAGGCGGGCTTCCGCGGGCCGGTGTTCTGCACGCCGGCGACCGCCGACGTCGCCCAGGTGATGCTGCACGACTCGGCAAAGATTCAGGCCGAAGACGCGCGGTATCTGCGGAAGACGCTGACCGGATCGCACCCCTCCGTCGAGCCGCTGTACGACGACGGCCACGTCGAGGGGGTCCTCAAGCGGTTTGAGACGCTCGGCTATGGCGAGTGGCACGAACTCGGCCCCGACGTCAAGCTCCGCTTTGCCGACGCCGGCCACATCCTGGGCTCCGCGATCGTCGAGCTGGAAGTCGAGGACCACAAGACCCGCAAGCGGATCATCTTCACGGGGGACCTGGGCCGCCGGGGGATTCCGCTCCTGCGCGATCCCGTGCGGGTCGACGGCGGGGACGTGCTGATCACCGAGGCGACCTATGCCGACCGCCTCCACGAGCCGGCCCACGACATCGAGGTGCATCTGGAGCGGATCATTCATGAGACCTCGGCGCGGGGCGGGCGGATCATCATTCCGGCATTCAGCCTCGGCCGCACGCAGACGCTGGTGTACTTCCTGAACCGGTTGTTCAACTGCGGCAAACTGCCCAACATTCCGGTGTACGTGGACAGTCCGCTGTCGCACGAGATCACGTCGGTTTACCGCCGCCACATGCACGAACTGGACGCCGAGTTCCAGCGCGAGCTGCAGGACGATCACGACCCGTTCAAGTTTCCCGGCCTGCGGTACGTGCAGTCGGCGTCGGAAAGCGCGGGGCTCAACCACCTCCGCGAGCCGTTCGTGGTGATCTCGTCCAGCGGGATGTGCGAGACCGGGCGGGTGGTGCACCACCTCAAGCACGCCGTCGCCGACGAGCGGAACACAATCATCATGATCGGCTTCCAGGCGGCGTACACGCTCGGCCGGAAGATTCAGGAGCGGCAGCCGTACGTTCGCATCTTCGACCGCCAGGTCCCGCTCCGGGCGCAGGTGGACGTGCTCTCCGGCCTGTCAGCCCATGCCGACGCCGAGGACTTCAAGTGGTGGTTCCAGCGGCTGATCGATACCGGCGGCGTGGGGGAGGCGTTCATCGTCCACGGCGAAAACTCGTCCGCCCGGGCGATGGCCGACCTGCTGCAGAACGTCTCCAACGAGCCGCCCCGCATCCCCCAGTTCGGCGAGACGTTCGACATCTGAATTGGCAAGCTATGGCCGCGACAACTGCTGCTGCAGCCGGTGCAGTTGCTGCAGCGCGGCGAGCGGCGTCAATTCGTCGACGTTGATCTGCCGCAGCTCGTCCAGCACCGGATGCGGCGGCGGCTCGAACAGCGTGAGCTGCCGGTCGGACTTGCCGCGCGAGGACCGGGCGGGAATCTTCGTGTGCCCCGCTTCGTCGATGTGGTCGGCCTCCAGCGTGTCGAGGATGACCCGCGCGCGGGCCAGCACGTCGCCAGGCACGCCGGCGAGCTGCGCGACGTGAATGCCGTAGCTCTTGTCCGCCGCGCCGGGGACGATCTTGTGCAGAAACACCACCTGATCGGCGGTTTCGCGGACGGCGACGTTCCAGTTCGCGGCGTCCTTCAGCGTCTGCGTGAGCTGCGTCAGTTCGTGGTAGTGCGTGGCGAACAGCGTCCGGCAGCCGACGTGGTCGTGCAGGTATTCGGTGATCGCCCAGGCCAGCGAGATGCCGTCGTAGGTGCTGGTTCCGCGGCCGATCTCGTCGAGGATGACGAGGCTCTTCGCTGACGCCGCGTTCAGAATGCGGGCCGTTTCGGTCATTTCGACCATGAACGTGCTCTGCCCGCGGCCGAGCTCGTCGCTGGCGCCGACGCGGGCGAAGACTCGGTCAGCGATCCCGATGCGGGCCTCGCTCGCCGGCACGAACGAACCCATCTGCGCCAGGATCGTCAGCAGCGCCGCCTGCCGGATGTAGGTGCTTTTCCCCGCCATGTTCGGCCCGGTGATGAGCTGCACGCGGCCGTAGCCGCCGCCGATCTGCACATCGTTCGGCACGAACTGCCCCGACGGCTGCAACCGGTCGAGCACCGGATGCCGCCCCTCGCGGATGTCCAGCACCGGCTCGGCTGTGATCTCCGGCCGGCAATACCGGGCCGTCACCGCCAGCTCGGCGAGTCCGCACAGCACGTCGATCTCGGCGAGAATCTCCGCGTTCTCCCGCAGCCGCGGCGACTGCAAGGCGACCTTGGACCGCAGCGCGGCGAACAGTTCCTGTTCCAGGACGATCGACTGCCCCTCCGCCCGCAGCACCTTGTCCTCGTGCTCCTTGAGCTGCGGCGTGATGAACCGCTCCTGGTTCTTCAGCGTCTGCTTGCGGATGTAGTCGGCGGGCACCTTGTCGGCCTGGGCGGCGGTGCATTCGAGGTAGTACCCGAACACCCGGTTGAAGCCGACCTTCAAGTTCGGGATGCCGGTCCGCCGGATTTCCTCGGCCTGATAGCGGGCGATCCACTCCTTGCCGCCGCGGGCCAGGTCGCGGTACTCGTCGAGCTGGGCGTGATAGCCGTCGCGAATCAGGCCGCCGTCGGTGATCGTCAGCGGGGGATCGTCGATGAGCGCCGCGTCGATTTCCGCCCGCGTCTCGCCGCACAGCTCCAGTCGGCCCTCGAGATCGCACAGCCGCGCCGACGACCGCCCGGTGAGCTTGGCCTTGAGCTTTGGCAGCAGCGACAGCGTGCGACTGAGGAACACCAGATCGCGCGGCGACGCCCGGCCGGTGGCCACGCGGGCCGTCAGCCGCTGCACGTCGTAGCAGTCTTTGAGCAGATCGCGAATCGCCTGCCGGGTGAGGTTGTCCTGCGCGAGTTCCTGCACCGCATCCAGGCGGCGATTGATCGCGTCCGGATCGGTGAGCGGGTTCGACAGCCACTCGGCGAGCAACCGCGACCCCATCGGCGTGACGGTGTCGTCGATCACGTCCAGCAGGCTTCCCTCGCGCGTGCCGTGACGGAGCGTCTGCGTCAGTTCCAGACTGCGGCGGGTGGCTTCGTCGATGATCAGGCTGCTGCCGCGGCGATACGGTTCCAGCCGCGTGATGTGCGCCAGGTCGCTTTTCTGCGTCTCGCGGACGTAGTCCAGCAGCGCCCCGGCCGCGATCACGCCGGGGCTGTCGGCGAGGATATCGAAGCCGTCCAGCGTCTGCACGCGGAACTGTTCGAGCAGCAGCCGCAGGCACTGGTCTCTGGAAAAACTCCACGCCGGTCGTTCGCTGAAGGCAATGCGGCCGTCGAGCGCGCCGAGGTGGTGCGACTGCCCTTCCGGGTACAAACACTCCGCCGGCTGAATGCGGGCCAGCTCGTCGGCGAGGTGCTGCGGGGAAACGTCGGTCGTCCAGAACCGGCCGGTCGAGAGTTCTAGCCACGCGAAGCCGCAGGCCTCCTTCGCCGGAAACACGCAGGCCAGGAAGTTGCTCTGCCGCGGATCGAGCAGGGCGTCATCGGTCAGCGTGCCCGGCGTGACGACCTGCGTGACTTCCCGCTTGACGAGTCCTTTGGCCAGCTTCGGATCTTCGACCTGTTCGCAGATTGCCGCGCGATGTCCGGCCCGGACCAACTTCTGCAGATAACCGTTCAGGGCGTGATACGGGAACCCGGCCATCGGCACGGGATTGGGCGAACCCTTGTCGCGGCTGGTGAGCGTGAGGCCGAGCACCTTCGCCGCCGTCTGGGCGTCTTCGTAGAACAGCTCGTAAAAATCCCCCATGCGGAACAGCAGCAGCGCGCCGGGGTTCTGGGCTTTGACCTCCAGATAGCGCTGCATCATCGGGGTGGGCGAGCGATCGGACGTGCTCATGCGAGAAAAACTTGGCGCGAATATGGAGTCTGCGGACGAGTGGATTCAGGGCGAGTCGCTCGCAGCGTCTTCGACGGTCCAATCCTCGAACTTCAGTCCGGGGACTCGAGCAAAGTCGACGGTGATGCGGGTCAAGAGCGTCATTCCCCGTGTGATCGCCGTGCAGGCAATTCGCAGGTCCATCGTGTCAATACGGACCCTATGTCGACGGAAGTCCGCAAACAACTGGATCGCCGCGGCGTCAAACGGCAACACCTGCGATCCGGCGAACGTGGCCAGCAGTCGTTCCATCATGCTGTAAGCGTGGAGGATTCCAGCCGCTGAATTCGCGCGCCCGAGGAGCGACTGCCAGCCAGCAACTTGTTCGTGAAAACTCACGATGGTGACGAAAAAATCAGTCCGGGGATACTGATCGAGGCGATGGCGAAGCCGCCGCCAGTCGTCGCCCGCTTTCTTCTGCAGGATCGAGATGTGGTCGGTGTCGAGGACGAACATCAGAGGTTGTCCTCGGGCGGATGATAAGACTTGCGGAACTCCCGTCCCAAACGAACCAGCTCGTCGAATTCCGAGAACTCGGCCATCGAGCCTTCCATCAGGTCGAGCCAGCTGGACTTCGCGGCACCTGCAACTGCCGAGACCCTCGCCAGTTCAGCTTTGACGGCTGCCAAGTCGCGCTCGACGGAAGCAAGCCGGTCTTCGATCACATCTGCCGACATGACCGCTCCCTTTCTTCAGAATCTTCAGCCGTGCTCCCACATTCGATCATATTCTCACAGCGGATCTCACGGCACCGTCGGCTTCGTGTCCGGGAACAACATGCTGATGCTCGTGCGGTCGTGGATCGAGCGGATCGCGGCGGCGAACAGCTTCGCCACGGAGACCACCTCCACGTTCGGCGGCAAGGGGTCGAACGACGACTCGATTGTGTCGGTGATGAACATCGTCTTGATGTCGCTGGCGGCGATCCGCGGGCCGGCCCCCTTCGACAGCACGCCGTGCGTGACGGCGGCGTAGATGTCCTTCGCGCCGCGCTCCTTGAGGACGCGGGCCATCTCGATCAGCGAGCGGCCGGTGATCGTCAGGTCGTCGACCAGCAGGACGTTCTTGTCCTTGACGTCGCCGATGACCTCCAGCACCTGCACGGTTTCGGTGTGGTCGGTCCGCTGCTTGTTGCCGATGACCACCGGGCATTGCAAGAGGTTGGCGTACGCGGCGGCCCCCTTGGCGAAGCCGACGTCCGGACTGCACACGACGAGGTCCGGCACCTGCTTCGTCTTGAAGTGCTCGACCAGCACGTTGCGGCCGTAGAGATGATCGACCGGCAGCCGGAAGAAGCCCTGGATCTGCGGGCTGTGCAGGTCCATCGTCAGCACGCGGTCGGCCCCGGCGGCCTCGATGGCGTCGGCGCACACGCGGGCCCGGATCGACACGCGGGGCTCGTCCTTCTTGTCCCCCTGCGCGTAGCTGAAGAACGGAATCACCGCGGTCACGTTCTGGGCGCTGGCCCGCCTTAGGGCGTCGATCCAGAACAACAACTCCATGAAGTTGTCGTTGACGGGATAGTGGCACCCCTGGATCACGAACACGTCCCGTCCGCGGACGTTCTCCTTGATCCGCACGAAGACGTTTCCCTCGCTGAAGATGTGCGCCCGGCACGGCGTCAGCGGCACCCCCAGGCAGTTGGCGATGTTCTGCGCGAGGAGCGGGTTGGCGGAACCGGCGAGAATCGCCAGATCCCCCTGCGGCGCCTGAAACGGAATGGGACGCGGCCCCATGATGTCGGGCCGGTAAAAGTCCATCGAGGCGGTTCTCCGCAGGCGTCGTGGGGGGGGGGAGTCGTGAAGCTGACTTCATCATAGCCGGCGTGGAAGGTGACTCAAGCCACGGGGAAAAGTCGGCAGGAAACCTGCGGTCCGCGTGCCTCAATGCGATCAATTCCGTAAGATGTGCCGACTTTCAGAGCCCGCAGTCCACCTGGAGCTGATTCCCGTGTTCGACTTTGCCCGCGTGTGGCCGGACGGCCTCAGTTACGCCGCGTTTCTGGAGAAATTCGCCACCGCCGAGCAGCGGCGGCGGTGGGACGCGGTCCACGAACAGGTGCGGTTGACGCCCGCTCAGATCGACCTGCTGCGCTCCTTCCGCCGGCAGATGCTGGTACCGATCGTTGCCGGGGCGTGGTGCGGCGACTGCATTCAGCAGTGTCCGATCCTGGACCACTTTGCCGAGGCGAACGATCGGATCGAGATCCGCTACTTCGACCGCGACGAGTATCCCGACCTCGCGGATGCCGTCAGCCTGTGCGGTGGCCGTCGCGTGCCGACGGTGGTGTTCCTGTCGGAAGAAATGAAGTTCTGCGGCCTGCTGGGGGACCGGACGCTGGCGAAGTACCGCGACCTCGTCGCCAGTCTCGACGGGGCTGCGTGTCCGACCGGGCTGGCAGGCCCTCCGCCCGATCTGCAGGCCGCCGTGGTTCAGGACTGGCTGAACGAGTTCGAGCGCGTGCAGGGGATGCTGCGGACCTCGCCCCGGTTGCGGCAAAAGCACGGGGATTGACCGTCGAGCGAACGATGCAAAGAGAACCGCGAAGGCTCGAAGGACGCGAAGAAAGTCACGAAAAGGGTTGGCCGCAAAGAGGCGCAAAAGTCGCAAATAGGAAAGAGTCTTTGCCACAAAAGGCACAAGGGGCACAAAAAGCGAAGCGAGCTTCAGACCTGTTTCCTTTTGTGACTTGTGTGCCTTTTGTGGCGAGAAACTGCCTTTGTTTTTGCGACTTTTGCGCCTCTTTGCGGCCAATCTTTATGAACAGACGAGCGCTTCAGGCCTCGACGGTCGTCTCAACCGGAACGGCATCGAGCAGTTGCTCGCATTGGGCGGCGAACTGCTCCAGGACGTCGAGTTGACGCTGGATCGCCTCGATTGCCTCCTCGGACGCGAGCCGCTGCCGCAACGCGGCGAGTCGGGCTTCGAGGTCCGCAATCCGGACCCGCTGCGTTCCCAATGCGGCGGCGGGTTCGGCGGCTTCCGGCCACTGCACCGTCAGTTGTGCCGTCATCCGCACGCACTGGATCACGTCTCCCGGATCCAGCCGGGCAAAGTCACAGGCCCGGCCGTTGACCTGCGTGGCGCCCGCCGCGGCGAGATTGATCAGCCACACGGCAGACTCGCACCGCAGCAGAGCCGCGTGCAGCGGCGCCAACCCGGCCTGCAGCAACCTTACGGCACAGACCACCGACGAGCCAATGAACGTCAGCGGATCCGTCAGTCCCGTTTGCCGCACGGAACCGGCGTTGTTCCACTCCACGGCCGGCAACGGGGGCATCGCCGCGGCCGCTGGCCGTTTGGCCGGCGGCCCGGGAAGTCCTTCCACGGTCACGGTCCACCGCCCGCAGGACCAGCGTTGCTCGGACAACGCCTCCCACGGGCGGCACTCGGACGTCTCCACGTTCACCAGGAACAGCCGGCCGTCCACCCAGATCAGCGCGGCCTGCACCTCGGCGAGTTGGGGGTCGTCCAGCCGCAGCGTGCATTGCGAACCGCGGCCGATCAGCACGTACGGATCGGACAGCGGGAGTTCGATCCGGCAGCCGTCCGAACCATCCAACGACAGCCGCACTCCGTCCGGCACGCGACAGTCGCGACGGAACTGATTCCACAGCGCAGCGACATTGCTTGCGCGGATCGACGGTGAGCGGAACGCCGTCGGATGGCCGTTGACGGCGGGGGCAGCCAGCCGTCGCCAGCGCAGCAACCAGCGTCGTCGGCGGTCGGACCGGGTCAGGTGCATCCTTGCGTCAGCTCTTTCGGTGTCGTTGAACGCACGGGTTTCACTGTGAGAGCCACTCCGCCGCGGCGATGGCTGCCCGGTCCGCAGCGGCCGTTGACGTCGTCAATCGGTCCGGCGTCAACCGGCCGGCAGCCAGGTACGCCGCCCGGACCGTGCGGGGACCAGCGTTGCCCTCGCCGTGCAACCATAGCGGATGGGGCGCCCGCAATGCCAGCAGTCCCGGCACGTCGCCGTAACGGACGGCCCCCGGCAGCAGCAGCGGATCGCGAATCTCGGTGATCGCCGCAAAGCGGTAGCCCCCCGTGCCCACCGCGAGCCTGCGAACCGCGTTCCCGGCCTGCACCGCCGCGGCGGCGGCGTAGAGCGCGGCACTTCCCAAGCCCACGAGGTCGATGGACTCCGGCATGGATTCGTGCGCTTTGGCGGCGACGATGATCGACAGCACGTCGTGCACGCGCTGCGCGAACAGGGGATGATTGTAGCCCGTCGTGTACCCCAAGAACTCCCGCGGGTTCTTGACGCTGCGGGTCGCGGACAGCGGCTGGCCGTCGGCGAGGAACTCCCCTTGATACAACAGGTCGGCGCCCACAACGGCGTGACCGGACGCCAGCAGCTTCTGCACGGCGGGCAGTGGGTTGCCCGCGGAATCGAACAGGCCCGCTTTGCCCGTCTCCGTCAGCCAGAGAACCAGCCGCCGATTCCAGTCTTCGGGAATCAGCGAGACCAGGGGCAATTCCTCGCCGTGCGTCCGGTTGTGGACCAGGCCCTGGAACTGCTCGAAACCGGTGCGGTGCGTTTCGCCCACGGTTTCGTACTCGGCCTGGCCGGTGGACTTCAAATCGCGGCCGATCAGCACGTCCCAGCCGCCGCCGATGACGCGGCGGTATTCCGCCAGGGACACCGGATCGGACGGTTCCAGGTCCGCCAGTTGCCGGTCGAACTCGGCGGCGAAGCCCCGCAGGACCTTCTGCTCCCCCTCATCGCCCCCCGGCGGCTGTGGATGCTCGGCGTCCCAGACGGTGGCCTCTTCCTTCGACAACGGCACGAAGTCCCGCTCGACGATCTCGCCGGCCGGCAGTCCCAACGCTTTCTGGAACACGCCGTACATCATCATCCGGCTGGGATGGTTGTAGTTGTGCTCGAACGGCAGGTACTTCCCGGAGATGCGGTCCGGCACCCCCATCATCGCGAAGTGCTGCTTCAGTTCCGGCAACCCCTTGGTCTCCAGTTCCCTGGTCCAGTCGTTCGCCGCCGACAGGCCCACGGTCCGCGGGGCGAGCAACGCCGCCAGTTCGATGTTGCCGGTGTTCACCCGCAGGTAACTGGCGTTCTCGCAGGTGCAGCCCCCCTGCATGGCGGTGGAGACCATGACGGCCGGGAAAAACGCGATCGGCCGGGAATCGACGCAGCCGATGAGGAACGTCTGCGTGCCTCCGCCGCTGGCCCCGGTGACCGCGATCCGCTCGGGATCGACGTCAGGCAGCGTTTCGATCCAGTCAATGACGCGGATCGAGTTCACGTCTGCAAGCCGAGCGCGTTGAGCAGCCGCAACTCGGATTGTGCGCTGAACAGGCCCCACCGATCGGGGCTGCTCCACTCGGGCCGCTGCTTGCCGAAGCGATGGATCAGCTCGAACGACAGCGTGGTGTTGTCGGCATAGCCCAGCATGTCGTACAGGAACACCACGCAGCCCATCCGCGCCAGCTGCACGCAGCGGGCCTGCAGCGGGAACCGGCCGCTCAACTCGAACTTTTCGCCGCCCGATTCCAGTTGGTTCTTGATCTGCGCTTCGCCGTGGTCGTAGAACCGCCCGTTGGCCCAGTGACCGTGCGGGCACAGCACCGCGGGGCGACGCTGATCGGCGGGGCCTTTCGCCCGGTACAGGCTGCCGTTGACGTACAGCCCCGCGTGACTCTCGAACGACACCCGCTCCACGGTGTAGTCGTCCCGTTCCACCTTGCCGTGAATCGACGCGTTGACCGGCGGCCGGGCCGGCATCGGCCACAACCCGCAGGCCACCAGCACCTGCCGCCGCAGCTTCTCCGCCCGTTCCGCCCAGGCTTCCGGCGACGGGCTGGGAGTCCACCCAAAGTAACCGTCGAGATCCTTGAGATCCCCCAGCCGGCGGTCGTTCGGCAATTGCCCGCTCGGCAACGCACGGGGGCTCTCGCCGCGAGCGATGCGCGACCGGGCCGCCAGCGTCGCCGAGAGCATCGCCGCCGAAGTCAGTTTCAACGCCGTCCGCCGGGAAATCGGTTGTTGCAGCATCGAGGCAGGCTCCGCAGAGGAATGAAGAATCGTGCCGATGATAGACATTGGTCCCCGCTGATGCGACTCTGCCCGCTGGGAATCCTCGTCGAGCCTGCGAGTCGGGCGTCGCCGCGGCTACAATGGGGGGGGGCCGGGATTCCCCGTCTGCCTCCCTCTTCCCAGGAACGTTGCCCGTGTCCGACGATCCGGTGTGGCTGGCCCTTGTCGGCCAGTGTCTGGTGCTCGATCTGTCGAGCCCGTATGTCGTGGTCGGGACGCTCGCCGAGGCGGGATCGCTGTACGTCACGCTGGTCGACGCCGACGTCCACGACCTCCGCGACAGCAAGACGACACGGGAACTGTATGTTCTGGAGGCCCGCCGGCATGGGGTGCGATGCAACCGCCAGCGGGTCTCCGTCAGCCGGTCGGAGATCGTCAGCGTCTCGCGGCTGGAGGACGTCGTCGAGTAATCTCCCCGTTTCGCGACAGAAGAATCCGCTCCCTGACGGTCGCGGCTCCTCAAGACCAAACCACCATGTCTCCCAAAGCCGAAATCGAACAGCTCCGCCGGAAAATCCGACATCACGACGTGCTGTACTACCAGCAGGCCGCCCCGGAAATCTCCGACGCGGAATACGACCAGCTGATGCGGCGGCTGCAGGAGCTGGAACAGCAGCACCCCGAGTTCGACGCGCCGGACAGCCCGACGAAAAAGGTGGGGGGCGCACCGATCGAGGGGTTCGTCACCGTCGAGCATCGCGTGCCGATGCTGTCGATCGAGAACGTCTTCACCGAAGGGGAACTCGCCGAATTCGGCCAGCGGGTGGCGCGGCTGATCGGCCCGGATCCCGTGGAATGGCTCGCCGAGTACAAGGTCGACGGCGTGGCGATGTCGCTGATTTACCAGGACGGACTGCTGGTCCGGGCGGTGACGCGCGGCGACGGCCGCCGCGGCGACGACGTGACCCACAACGCTCGCACGATGCGCGATGTGCCGCTGCGGCTGATCGGCGATCCTCCCGAGGTGCTGGAGGTCCGGGGCGAGGCGTACATCAGCAACAGCGATTTCGCCAGGCTGCGGGCCGAGCACGAACGCCGCGGCGAGGAGCCGCTGAAGAATCCCCGCAACGCCACGGCCGGGGCGATCAAGCTGCTCGATCCCACCGAATGCGCCCGGAGGCATGTGCGGTTCTTCGTGCACAGCGTCGGCGCGCTGGAAGGGCTGAGGTTCCGCAAACACAGCGAGTTCCTGGAGCACGTCCGGAGCTTTGGACTGGTTCCCACGCCGGGCGTCGTGGTGCGGCCGAGCTTCGCGGAGATCTGCGAGGCCACGCAGGAGTTGATGCAAAACCTGCACACGCTGGACTTCGAGGTGGACGGCATCGTCCTCAAAATCAATGACCTTAAGCTCCGGGAGGAGCTGGGAACCACCAGCAAATCCCCCCGGTGGGTCGTGGCCTACAAATGGGAGAAGTACGAGGCCGTCACGCGCGTGGCGGACATCGAGGTCGGCGTCGGCAAAACGGGCGCGCTGACCCCGGTCGCGCTGCTGGAGCCGGTCGAGATTGCCGGCACGACGGTCAGCCGTTCCAGCCTGCACAACCGGGACGAGATTGAACGGCTGGGGGTCAAGATTGGCGACTGGGTTGTGGTCGAAAAGGCGGGCAAGATCATTCCCCACGTGGTGCGCGTGGAGGAACACCGCCGCGACGGTTCGGAGAAGGCGTTTCACTTCCCGAAGAAGTGCCCCGAGTGCCACACGCCGGTCGAACAGGACGAAGGGGGCGTCTATATCCGCTGTCCCAATCCGAACTGTCCCGCGCAACTGCGGGAAAGCCTGCGGTACTTCGCCTCCCGCGCAGCGATGGACATCGAGGGGCTGGGGATCAAGCTGATCGAACAACTGACTGACGGAGGGTTCCTCAAGAGCTTCGGCGACGTGTACCGCCTGAAGGACCGCCGCAGCGAGCTGATCGAACTGGAACGGCAGGGGGAGAAGTCGATCGACAAACTGCTCGCCGGCATCGAGGCCTCCAAGGATCGTCCCGCGTGGCGACTGCTGACGGCGCTCAACATCCGGCACGTCGGCCAGCGGACCGCGCAGCAACTGCTGGAGCGGTTTGGCACGCTCGACGAACTGGCCAGGCAATCCGTCGAATCGCTGTGCACCGCCGAAGAGGTCGGGGAGGTCATCGCCAGGTCGGTCCATCACTTCTTCCACAGCGACGTCGGCCGGGCCATTCTCGCCGATCTCAAGGCGTGCGGTTTGAACTTCGGCGCTCCGGCCAAGGAATCCGCCCGCCCTGCCGGAAGGCCCCTCGACGGCAAGACGCTGGTCGTTACCGGGACGCTGGAGCGGTTCACCCGAGAGCAGATTCAGGAGTTGATCCGCCAGCACGGCGGCCGGGCGGCGTCCAGCGTGTCGAAAAAGACCGACTACGTCGTCGCCGGGGAGGAAGCCGGGAGCAAGCTCACGAAGGCGCAGGAGCTCGGCGTGCCCGTGCTCAGCGAAGCGGAGTTTCTGAAGCTGATCGGCGAGGCGGAGTGATTGGCGGCGACGCATGCACCGTTGGCGATGTGTCGCGAGGGCTGATATGCTGATGGATGACAACCATGGCCGTTTTGCCTGCCGTCCGTGAGCCGCCGCGATGTCCTTCCGCCTGATGATGCCGGTTTTCTTGTCTGCCGCTGCTTCCGTGGTGGCTGCCGAACCCGCCGTCGACTTCAACCGCGACATCCGGGCGATCCTGTCGAACAACTGCTTCCAGTGTCATGGCCCGGATGAGCAGGAACGGAAGGGGGGCGCGAACGGACTGCGGCTCGACACGGCCGACGGCGCGCGCGAAGACCTCGGCGGTTACGCCGCCATCGTGCCGGGCGATCTGGAGAAAAGCGCCCTGTGGCAGCGCGTGACGGCAACCGATCCCGATGTCCTCATGCCCCCGCCGGCGACCGGCAAGAAACTGTCGGCGAAGGACCGCGAACTGCTCAGGCGCTGGATTCAAGGCGGCGCGAAGTATTCGCGGCACTGGTCGTACGAGCCGCCCGTGCGGCCGGAGTTGCCGGCGGTGTCCGATTCGTCCTGGCCGCGGACGGCGGTGGATCGCTTCCTCCTGGCGCGATTGGATCGCGAGGAGCTCAAGCCCCAACCGGAGGCGGACCGTTATGCGCTCGCGCGGCGGGTGTCGCAGGATCTGACCGGCCTGCCGCCGACGGTCGCCGAGGCGGACGAGTTCGTCCATGATTCCAGCCCCGATGCGTACACGCGCTACGTCGACCGGCTGCTGAAGAAGGAAACCTACGGCGAACACTGGGCCCGGTTGTGGCTCGATCTGGCGCGGTACGCCGATTCCGCCGGCTACGCCGACGATCCGCCGCGGACGATCTGGGCCTATCGGGACTATGTCATCCGGGCGTTCAACCAGAACCTCCCCTTCGACCAGTTCACCATCGAACAGATCGCCGGCGATTTGCTCCCCCATCCAACGGAAGACCAACTGATCGCGACGGCGTTTCAGCGCAACACGCTGACGAACAACGAGGGAGGCACGAACGACGAGGAGTTCCGCAACGTCGCCATCGTCGACCGCGTGAACACGACCTTCGCCGTCTGGATGGGGACGACGATCAACTGCTGCCAGTGCCACAGCCACAAGTACGATCCGCTGACGCAGACCGAGTTCTTCCAGGTCTTTGCGATCTACAACCAGACCGAAGACGCCGATCGCCGCGATGAAAGCCCGCTGTACGAGCTGTGGACGCCGGAGACGCGTCAACAGAAGGCGGCGGTCGAGGCCGAGTTGCAGGCGCTGACGGCCCAGCCGAACGATCCACCGTCCGCCGTCATCGCCGTCGATACGGCCCGGCTGCGGAAGCAGTTGGATTCGCTCAAGCCCTACACCACGGTCCCCATTCAACGCGAGCTCGCTGCGGACCAGCACCGCAAGACGCAGTTGCAGCATCGCGGGAATTTCATGGACCTGGGCCCGGAGGTTTCGCCCGGCGTGCCGGCGGCATTTCATCCCCTGCCGAAGCACCGCCCGGTCGACCGGCTGGCTCTGGCCCGCTGGCTGGTGGACCGCAACAACCCGCTCACCGCCCGCGTGGTGGTGAATCGGCTGTGGGAGCAACTGTTCGGCATCGGGCTGGTGGCCACCAGCGAGGAATTCGGCTCGCAGGGGGAGCCGCCGTCGCATCCCGAACTGCTCGATTGGCTCGCCGTCGAGTTCATGGACTCGGGCTGGGACCAGCAACACATCCTGCGCTTGCTGGTGACCTCGGCGGCGTACCGGCAGTCGTCGCACGTCACGCCGGAGCTCTTCCAGCGCGATCCCGACAACCGCCTGCTGGCCCGCGGGCCCCGGTTTCGCATGTCGGCCGAAATGATCCGCGATCAGGCTTTGTGTGTGAGCGGCCTGCTGAGTCCAAAGATGTACGGCCCCCCGACCCGGCCGCTGCAGCCCAAGCTCGGCGTCAACGCGGCGTTCGGCAGCGCGGTGGACTGGCAACCCAGCGAAGGGGAGGACCGTCATCGCCGCGGCCTGTACACAACCTGGCGGCGATCGAACCCGTATCCGTCGATGGCGACGTTCGACGCCCCGAACCGCGAGGTCTGCACGCTCCGCCGCGCCCGGACCAACACGCCGCTGCAGGCGCTGGTGACGCTCAACGACCCGGTCTACGTCGAAGCCGCACAGGCTTTGGCGAAACGAACGATGTCCAGTGACGGAAGCACGGCCGACAAGGCCGCGTTCGCGTTCCGGACCGCCCTCATCCGCCCGCCGACCGCCGAGGAGACCACCCGCCTCGCCGCGCTGTGGGACCGCGCCCGTTCGCATCTGGCGGCGAATCCGTCGCAGGCGACGAAGCTTGCGCCGACACCGGAGGGGATGGCCGACCCCCTCGACCTCGCTGCCTGGACCGTGGTCTGCAACGCGCTGCTCAACCTCGACGAAATGTTCATGCCCCGCTGACGACGGCGAACCGGCGTGCACCACGGAATGACCCGATGCGACAATCCGCCCTGTGCCTGATCGTCGTTTTCATGTTCGCGGACACCGCCGCAGCGCAGACGCTGGCGGAGGGAATGAGGCATCTCCGCAGCGGCGCCGAACGGGAGTGGCTGTCGTTTCCGGAACGCGCCGGCGGTTCAACTTGGGAAATCCCGTTCGCCGCCGACGCCAACGCCGGCGAATGGACGCTGCATCTGCGGCAGCAGGATGTTAAGCAGACCTGGCAGGTGCTGCTCAACGACCAGCCGCTCGGCGAAATGGTGCGGGATGAGAACGACATCGTGATCGCCTTTGCCATTCCTGAGGGTCGCATCGTCGCCGGAAAAAACCGCCTGACGATCTCGTCGAAATCCCCGGCAGCCTCGGACGACATCCGCGTCGGGCAGATCCGGCTCGATCCGCGACCGCTGGTCAAGGCGCTCGGCGAAGGCGCACTGGAGATCGAAGTCCGCGACGCCGCCTCGCAGCAACCGCTCCCGTGCCGAATCACGTTCGTCAACGCCGACGGTGCGCTGCCGCAGCCGGCGACGACGTCATCCCCCGCGGCGGCGATCCGGCAGGGCGTTGCCTATCTGGCCAACGGCCGCGCAAAGTTGGAGCTGCCGGCGGGCAAATACACCGTGTTCGCCGGGCGGGGGTTCGAGTATTCGCTGGACCGGCAGGAGCTCACAATTGCCGACGGGCAGACCACACGGGTGGCGTTGACCATCCGCCGCGTCGTGCCGACAGACGGCTACGTCGCCTGCGACACGCACGTCCACACGCTCACCCATTCCGGCCACGGCGATGCCACCATCGACGAGCGGATGCTGACCATTGCCGGCGAGGGGATCGAACTTCCCATCGCCACCGATCACAACAAGCACATCGACTACGAACCAACCGCCCGGCAACTCGGCGTGCGCGACTGGTTCACGCCGGTGATGGGGAACGAGGTCACCACCCCCCGCGGCCACTTCAACATCTTCCCGGTCGGCCCGAACGCCACGCCCCCCAATCATCGGCTCACCGACTGGACCGCGCTGTTCGCCGACATCTTCGCGCAGGCCCAGCCGAAGATCGTCATCCTGAACCACGCCCGGGATTTGCACAGTGGCGTCCGGCCATTCGGTCCGAAGCTGTTCAACGCCGCCGTCGCCGAGCACGATTTCGACTGGCCGGCGGACCTCAATGCAATGGAAGTCGTCAACTCCGGGGCCACGCAGACCGACCCGCTGCGGCTGTTTCACGACTGGATGGCACTCCTCAACCGGGGCCGGTCGATCACACCCATCGGCAGCAGCGACTCGCACGACGTCGCCCGGCACTTCATCGGCCAGGGGCGGACCTACATCCGCTGCGACGACCGCGACCCCGGCCGCATTCCGGTTGCCGACGCGCTCGACAGCCTCGCCGCGGGACGGGTGATGGTCAGCTACGGACTGCTCGCCGAACTGACCGTCGACGAGCGTTACCGTTCCGGCGATCTCGTCCCGTCCGCCGACGGACCGCTGCGGCTGTCGCTGCGGGTCCTTGCACCGGATTGGGTCCAGCCCCGACGGGTGCTGCTGTTCGCCAACGGCCAGCTCATCCGCGAGGAAACCATCGAACCAAACAAGACGGCCGTGCCCGGCGTCCCCTGGTCGGCGACGTGGGAGTTCCCTCGCCCCAAACACGATGGGCATCTGGTGGCAATCGCCGTGGGGGAGGGGATCGACGCCCCCTACTGGCGGACTGCCAAACCCTATCAACCGCTGTCTCAAAGCGACGACACGGTGACGCTCGGCTGCAGCGGCGCGGTCTGGCTGGACGGCGACGGCGACGGCCGCCGGACCTCCGCGCGGGACTACGCCGAGCGGCTGGTGACGGCGTCAAACCACGATCTGCCGGCGCTGGTCGCGCACCTCGCAGACTATGATGCCGCCGTCGCCGCACAAGTGGCCCACCTGTTGGAAGCATCCGGACGGCGACTGGCAACGGAAGACGCGCACCAGATCTGGCGCACAGCATCGCCGGCCGTTCGCGACGGATTCCAGACGTACCTCAGTGCCGTCCGCGACGGTGAAATCGCGCGCACCGATGGGGCGGCGCAATAAATGGGCGAGCCGGGAGCGTCACAGTAGTTTTGCAGTTTACAGTGATGGTTCAAGTCCGGTGTCTGAGGGGGATTGAGCGGAGTTCGGTGAGTCCGTTGCGGAGGGTGTCGTCGAGCCAGCGG
>Ga0073934_10002734_pt1 | contig 35293 bp, 31 predicted proteins | sample LarsenN4metaG_FD_76834 | JGI IMG/M metagenome (GOLD analysis project Ga0073934, IMG submission 76834) | Hot spring sediment bacterial and archeal communities from British Columbia, Canada, to study Microbial Dark Matter (Phase II) - Larsen... ... | reverse complement strand
TCGCGGGCGACGTTCTCGACCAGGCTGAGCAGCAGCGAGTCGCGGTCGCCGACGGCTCTGACCACGGCCGGCACGGTGGCCATCCCCGCCGCCCGAGCTGCGCGCCAGCGGCGCTCGCCGGCGACGAGCTCGTAGCCGCCCTCCGTCCGGGGACGGACGACGATCGGTTGCAGGACGCCTTGGTGGCGGATCGAGGCGGCGAGCCCCGAGGCCGCCTCCGGCTCGAACCGGCGGCGCGGCTGGCGCGGATTCGGGTGCACGATCTCGACGGGGAGGTGCACCAGCTCCGGCTGCCCGGCGTCGCCGAGCAGGACCTCGAGCCCGCGCCCGAGCCCACGCCGCTCCCTAGGAACGCTCGACAAGCTCCATCGCCACCTTCCAGTACGCCTGCGCGCCGGCCGAGCGGCGGTCGTAGGCGATCGCAGGAAGCCCGTGGCTCGGCGCCTCGGCCAGCCGCACCGAGCGGGGCACGGTCGTCGTGAAGACGAGCCCGCCAAAGTGCCGGCGCAGCTCGGCCTCCACCTCGGCGGCCAGGCGGGTACGCCCGTCCGCCATCGTCAGCAGCACGCCCGCCACGGCGAGGGAGGGGTTCAGGCGGGCCTTGACGAGGTTGATCGTCCCGAGCAGCTGCGACAGCCCCTCGAGCGCGAAGTACTCGGCCTGGACGGGAACGAGCACCCGGTCGGCGGCGGCGAGCGCGTTCACGGTCAGGGGGCCGAACGAGGGGGGGCAGTCCAGGAAGACGAACGAGTACGCCTCGATTCCCTCCGCCAGCGCGTCGGCCAAGTACCGCTCGCCTCCCTCGCGCCGTCCCAGCTCGACCGCGGCGGCCGCCAGGTCGCTCTTGGCCAGCACGGCGTCGAGGTTGGGGAACCCGGTCGGCTTGACGAGCTGCGCGAGCGGGACCCCGTCCAGGAGATCGTGCGTGGAGGCTCCGTTCGCCCGCAGTCCCAGCCCCGAGGTCGCGTTCGCCTGCGGATCGAGGTCGACGAGCAGCACCCGCTCTCCGGCTTCGGCCAGGCAGGCGCTCACGTTGACGGCCGTCGTCGTCTTCCCGACGCCGCCCTTCTGGTTGGCGACCGCGTACACCCGCCCGGGCATGCCGTCAGTTTCGCGGTCACGCCGGACGGCCCCTGCTACGCACGCAGAGGCGCTCGCCTCAGGCCAGCGGGCGCTTCCCGGGACGGCCGGGACGGCGAGGGAAGCCGGGGGGCGTAGGGGCGATCTTGCGGAGCACGAGCAGGCCGTCCTCGGTGCGCTCGAGCCGTCCTGCCACGACCGCGGCAGCCCGCGCCACTCGCTCGGGCTCGGCTGTCTCGCCCACCCACAGCAGCGCGATCCCGCCCGGGCGCACGAGCGGAAGCGTAAGCTCGGCCGCGACCGGCGGCTTCGCCAGCGCCTTGGCGAGCGCGACCTCGTACCGGTCGACCGGCTGCTCCTCCGCGCGGCCCCACACGACCTCGACGTTGGGCAGCTCCGCCGCCGCCTCGACCAAGAAGTCGCACCTCCGCCGCCTGGCTTCGAGCAGGGTGAAGCGCCGGCCCGGTAGCGCGACCGCGAGCGGGATCCCGGGCGACCCGGTTCCCGAGCCGACGTCCACGACCGGGCCTTCGGCGTCCGCCACCAGCGGGAGCGCACGCAGCGCATCGTCGAGCAGCACCCGGCGCGCTTCGTCGAGCGAGACGAGCCCGGTCAGGCCGGGCGTGGCGAGCACACGCTCCAGCCAGCGCTCGAGCAGCGCTCGCCCTGGCTCACCCGGAGAGCAGGCGCGGGCGGACGACGACATGGCGGTTGGGCTCGGCGCCCTCGCTCAGGGTCTCGACCTCCGAGTCGTCCTTCAGCGCCTCGTGCACGATCCGGCGCTCGACCGCGGTCATGGGCTCGAGCTCGACACGGCGTCCGGTCGCTGCGGCGTGCTCGGCGGCCTTCCTGGCAAGAGCGCGGAGCGCCTTCTCCCGCCGGGCGCGGTAGCCGGCTGCGTCCACGACCACGGCGGGTCCCTCGCCCGCGCTGCGCACGATCGCGTTGGCCAGGTACTGGACGGCGTCGATCGTCTGGCCGTGCTTGCCGATGAGCAGGCCGACGTCGGGCCCCGAGCAGGTAATCGTGACCACGCCTTCGCGCTCCGTGGCAGCGGCGGTGACCTCCGCGCCGATCGCCGCGGCGGCGCGGCGGACGAACTCGAGCGCGGCCTCGGCGGCTTCGCTGCGCGGCGGCGGCGCTGCTCCCCGGGCCCGGGCGAGCACGCGCGCCGGCGCATACCCGACTCCCAGCAGACCGCGCTCGCCTTCGGCGAGCACCTCGAACTCGACCGCCTCGTGGTCGAGCCCGGGGACGAGCTGCTCGAGCTCGCGCAGGGCGGCCCATCTCGCCTCGCCGACCGTCTCGCCGGTCGCCTCGACGACGACGTCCTGCGGCTCGCTCATCGCCGGGGGGGCCTGCCGCCCCGCTTGCGCTTCACCCGGCGAGGAGGACCGGAGCGAGCCGGGGCGCGGCCCGCCGCCGCCTCGGCCGGCGCGTGCTCCGCGGCCTGCTCCTTGGGCGGCGTGCGGCTCGAGCGCTTCGGCGGTGGCGCCGGCCGCGGCAGCAGGCGCCGGGTGACGATCCCCTGGCCGGTTGTCCACAGGTTGGTCGTGAGCCAGTAGATCATCAGACCCGCCGGGAAGTGGAGGATGAAGGGGATGAAGACGATCGGCAGCGCCATGATCAGCACGCGCTGCGCCATCGATTGCATCTGCGTCGACATCAGCCACGTCGAGCTGAGCTGGCTGGCGACGTAGACGAGCAGGAGCAGCGGGCCCCAGCCGGCCCTGGTCGGCTCGGTGATGTCCACCAGCCCGAGCCACTCGAGCGTCGAGTGCTGGAACTGCGGGAAGATCTCCTTCTCGAAGTCGCGGAGGACGTAGAAGAGGGCGATGAAGATGGGGATCTGGAAGAGGATCGGCAGGCAGGAGGCGTACGGGTTGATCTTGTTCTCCTTGTAGAAGCGCATCAGCTCCTCTTGCTGGCGCTGCCGGTCGTGCTTCCAGCGCTGCTGGATCGCCTTCATCTCGGGCGCGTGCAGCTGCAGGCTCTGCATGGAGTGGATCTGCCGGATGACCACGGGCACGAGCAGCACGCGGACGATCACGGTCAGGGCGACGATCGACCACGCCCAGCTCAGCCCGATCGAGTCGTGCAGCCAGACGAGGACGTCGGTGAGGACGTTCTCGATCGGAGAGAGGATCCCGGCGACGATCATGCCCGTGACCTCCGCCCCCGGAGGAGCGGGAAGAGCGTCTGGTCGCGCACGTAGTCGACTCCGCCGTGGCTCCAGGGGTTGCAGCGCAGGAGCCGCCAGCCCGCGAGGATCGTGCCGCGGACGAGCCCCAGCTCACGGAGCGCGTCGATCGCGTACTGCGAGCAGCTCGGGTGGTACTTGCACGTCCCGGGCGGGGTGAGGAGCCCGAACGTCCAGCGCCAGGCGTAGACGAGCGCGATCCCTAGGTACCTCATCTGCGCACCCGCTCCAGCAGCTCGGCGAGCTCGTCTCGGAGCACCTCGCCTCCGCGCGCCTCCGCCAGCTCGCCCGCCCCCGGCCGGGCAGCCAGCACGTAGTCGTGCCCGGCTGGAACCTCGGAAAGGAGCGACCGCCACGCCTCCCGCAGCAGACGCTTCATCCGGTTCCGCGCGACCGCGGATCCCACTGCGCGCGGCACGGCGAGGCCGACTCGCGGAGGCGCCTGCGGCTCGTCCTCGCGGGGGAACCAGTGGAGCACCAGGTGCCGACTGGAGACGGACGAGCCCAGGCGGTAGACGGTGTCGAAGTCCCGCGAGCGGGAAAGCCGATTGCGCCGCTGCACGTGACCGCCCTCAGGCGGAGAGCCGCTTCCGGCCTCTGGCGCGGCGGCGCTTGAGGATCGCCCGCCCCGCACGCGTCGCCATCCGCGCGCGGAAGCCGTGCTTGCGCTTGCGGCGGCGGACGTTCGGCTGGTAGGTGCGTTTCACGGCTGCGACGGGTTGCTTCGGGCCTGGGGCGGGCCGAGCGCGCAGTATAGACGACGCCTTCGCGGCTCTGTTTATCCACAGCGGGCGGCTCGGCCAGGAAGGCGGAAACCGCTGCTCACGCCGCTCCTCCGTTGACGAAGAAGCGAACGCCACCCGCGTCTTCCACAGGTGTGGACAGAGGTGTGGATGAAGAAACTGCCTGCAAAACAGCCATTTCTGTGCAGCTTCCGCGTGCTTTGGCGGCATTGAGCCGCGCGCTGGACGCTGCTATGCTCGACCCTCTTCCAGGACATCCAGCCACGTTCGAGGACGGGTGGAGCACGCGATCGATACCAGCGCCGAAAGCCTCTGGGACGCCGTCGCCGCGAGGCTGAGGGAGACGCTCAGCACCGCCGTCTACGACACCTGGTTCGCGCAGGCCGAGCCGAAGGCGCTCGCCGAGGGGCGACTGGTCGTGGCCGTCCCCAACGAGTTCACGCGTGGCTGGATCGAGGGGCACTACCGAGGCGCCGTCGCCGGCGCCGCCCGTGAGGTCCTCGGCCGCGAGGTGCCGGTCGCGTTCGCGGTCGCCGAGGGTGAGCAGCGCACGTCCGTCGAGCGCCCGTCGTCCGACCCGCCGGCGCGACCGGCAGAGCCTGAAGCGCCCTACCGCGGAGCCGAGCAGGAGCTGAACCCGAAGTACACCTTCGACCTGTTCGTGATCGGCTCCGGGAACCGCTTCGCGCACGCAGCCGCCCTCGCCGTCGCCGAGGCGCCCGCGCAGGCCTGGAACCCGCTCTTCATCTACGCCGACACCGGCCTCGGCAAGACGCACCTCCTGCAGGCGATCGGACACTACGTGCGGCAGCACTCGCGGCGGCTGACCACGCGCTACGTGACCAGCGAGACGTTCATGAACGACTTCATCGACTCGCTGCGGGACAAGCGGATCGACGGCTTCAAGCGGCGCTACCGCAACTACGACGTGCTCTTGGTCGACGACATCCAGTTCTTCGAGGGCAAGGAGCGAATCCAGGAGGAGTTCTTCCACACGTTCAACTCGCTCTACGAGGGTGGCGCCCAGATCGTCATCTCCTCCGACCGGCCACCGCGTGAGATCGCCACCTTGGAAGAGCGGCTCCGTTCACGGTTCGAGTGGGGGCTCCTGATCGACATCCAGCCCCCTGATCTCGAGACCCGCATCGCCATCCTCCGCAAGAAGGTGGACGCCGAGCGGATCGCGGTCACCGACCCCGAGGTGCTGACGTTCATCGCCAGTCGCGTCTCCTCCAACATCCGCGAGCTCGAGGGTGCGCTGACTCGAGTCGTCGCCTTCTCCTCGCTCACCGATCGTCCGATGACCGTCGAGCTCGCCGAGCAGGTTCTGAAGGACGTCTTCCCTCAGGGCGACGCTGTTCCGGAGGTGACCATCCTCCGCATCCAGCAGGCGGTCTCCGAGCACTTCGGGGTGACCATGGACGAGCTCGTCAGCCCGCGGCGCTCCCAGGCTGTCGCGTACCCCCGCCAGGTCGCCATGTACCTCGCCCGCGAGCTGACCGACTCCTCGCTGCCGAAGATCGGCCGTGAGTTCGGGGGGCGCGACCACTCGACGGTGATCCACGCGACGAACAAGATCACACGCCTCATTCGCGAGGATCGCTCTGTGTACAACCTTGTGCAAGAGCTGACCGCACGCATCAAGCACGCCCGCTGAGATGGGGAAGCCCGCGCTTTCCCCGCTCGAGCCTGTGGGTCCTGGGGGTCCCCGCGAACAGCCTTCCTCCCAGACGTTTTTCCCGCACATCCCGCACATGCGCCCCGTCATCCCCACCTTCCACACTCCTACTAGCCTTACGATCTCGATATCTCTTTCATGACCACAGACGTCGCACCCGCCCTCGAGCTCGCCGTCACCTGCGACCGCGATGCGCTGTCTGCGGGCCTGGGAGTCGTCTCCCGGGCGGCTTCGACGCGGAGCTCCGTCCAGGTGCTGGGCGGCGTGCTCGTTCAGGGCCGAGAAGGCGTCGTGACGCTCGCGGCGACCGATCTCGAGGTCTCCCTGCGGGCGAGGGTTGCTGCGGCCGTCGAAGGCGAAGGAGAGGTGGTCGTTCCCGGAAAGCTCCTCGCCGACCTCGTGCGCCTGCTCCCCGAGCCGATGGTCGTGCTCACCCACGATGCCGGCAGCGGCATCGTCACGGTCCGCTCCGGGAGCCATACATCCCGTCTCAGCGTCTTCGCCGCGGAGGACTTCCCGCGGCTCCCGGAGACCGAGGTGGCAGCGCAGACCATCTCCACCCGAGCGCTGCTCGAGACGGTCGAGAAGGTAAGCCGCGCAGCGTCGCGAGACGAGTCGCGACCAGTCCTCACCGGCATTCTCGTGCGCTTCGAGGACAGCCGCCTGGTGATGGCGGCGACGGACTCCTACCGGTTGGCGGTGAAGGAGACACCGCTCGCCGAGGCTGGCCCCGCGCTCGACGCGATCATCCCGGCGCGCGCCCTGCAGGAGGTGGTGAGGCTCGCCGGCGCCGCCGAGGAGGTTCGCCTGGGCGTCCACGAGAACCACGTCGTCTTCGGCGTCGGGGACGTGTGGCTGACGAGCCGGCGCATCGACGGGCAGTTCCCGAACTACCGCCAGCTCCTGCCGGAGAGCTTCGAGGCGGAGGCCATCATCCCCCGCAGCGCGATGCTGGAGGTCGTCCGTCGCGCCGCGGTGCTCGCCCAGCGGAGCACGCCTCTGCGCCTGCGCTTCTCCGAGGGCGAGCTTGCCGTCTCGGCGCAGACGCAGGACGTCGGGGAAGCGCACGAGACGCTGGCGATCGAGTACTCCGGCGAGCCGCTCGAGATCGGCTTCAACCCGGACTTCCTCCGGGAAGGCCTCGAGGCGGTAGGCACGGAGAACGTTCAGCTCAAGCTGATCAACCCGCTCCGGCCCGGGCTCATCGCGTCGCCGGACGAGGGCTTCTGGTACCTGATCATGCCCATCCGGCTCGCGGGCTGATCGTCCGCGAGGTCACGCTCCGCGACTTCCGCTCCTACGCGCAGCTGGAGGTCACGCTGACCCCCGGGCTCGTCCTCGTCTGCGGGCCGAACGGAGCCGGGAAGACGAACCTCCTCGAGGCCCTCCACGTCGCGACCCAGGGCTTCTCGCCGCGGGCGAGGAGCGACGCTCACCTCGTGCGCCTCGGGGCCTCCGGGGCGCGGGTGCGTGTCCAGGGGGCGAACGGAGCCGGCCCGCTCGAGTCGGAGGTGCTGCTCGACGTGCTGGGCTCGCGGCAGGCGCGCCTGAACGGGGAGCGCCTCCGCTCGCCCGAGCAGCTCCGGCACCGGCTGCGCACGCTCGTCTTCACGCCCGACCGGCTCGTGGTGGTGAAGGGAGGGCCTGCGGCTCGCCGGGCCTACCTCGACCGGAGCGTGGGCAGGCTGCTCCCGGCCCGCGCGGCGTTGCCGGTCGAGTACGCAGCCGCGCTCGGACAGCGGAACGCGGCCCTCCGGCGCGTGGCCGCCGGGGCCTCCTCCCGCGATGCGCTGCAGGTATGGACGCAGGCGGTCGCCACGCTGGGACAGGAGCTGGTCGCTGCTCGGCTGGAGGCGATCGCCCTGCTGAACGGGCCGTTCCGGGAGGTTGCGGAACGCCTGGGCCTCCCCGGCGCCGGGCTCTCCTACGAGGGCGCGGCGGCGACGCCGGCGGAGCTGGAGGCGCTGCTCGCGCGTGACCTTGAGCGAGGGACGACCGGGGCGGGGCCGCACCTGCACGAGCTCGCGATCACGGCGCGTGGCCGCGACCTGCGCCGGCTGGGCTCCCAGGGCGAGCAGCGGCTCGCCGTCCTCGCGCTCGTCCTCGCGGAAGCTGCAGCGCTCAGCGAGCGTGGGGGAGGGACACCGCTCCTGCTCCTCGACGACGTCCTCTCGGAGCTGGACGACGAGCGGCGCCGCGCGCTCGCCGAGCTCGTGTCGGAGGTCGGGCAGACGGTCGTGACCGCGACCTCCGCCTCCGCGCTGCCGGTGAGGCCGGCTCAGGAGCTGACCATCGCCGACAGCCGCGTGGTGCGGACGACCTGATGGAGCGGCTGGGAAGGAACGTCGAGCGGGAGCTGGCTCGGGTAGGCGGAGAGGCCGCCGGGCGTCTGCCGGCGCTGACCGCCGCCTGGCCGGCCGCCGTCGGGGAGGCGATCGCTCGCCAGGCCTGGCCGCTGCGGATCGGACGGGACGGGACGCTCCACGTGGCCGCCGCGTCGGCGACCTGGGCCTTCGAGCTCGACCGGCTCGCCGACGAGATCCTGGCTCGCCTGCGCGAGGTGGCGGGAGAGGCCGCGCCGCCGGCGATCCGTTTCCGGGTCGGCCCCGTTCCGGAGCCCGGGAGCGCGCCCGGGGCCCCCGGGCGGAAGCCCCCTGCCGGCCTGCCGCCGTCGCCTGCTGCGGCTGCGGAGGCGGCGCAGGTCGCGGCCGCGATCGAGGATCCGGCGCTGCGCGAGCTGGTCGAGCGAGCCGCTCGCGCGAGCCTCGCTCGGACGCGCTCCGGCCGCCGTTTCTGATACACTCGAGGGGCCCCGCAATAGCAGTATTTGCAGGGGTTTTTTGATGGCCGAAGCAGCCTACACCGCAAAAGACATCACCGTGCTCGAGGGCCTCGAGCCCGTGCGCCTGCGGCCCGGGATGTACATCGGCTCGACCGGGCCCCGAGGGCTGCACCACCTCGTGTACGAGGTGGTCGACAACGCCGTCGACGAGGCGCTCGCGGGTCGGAACGACCTGATCGAGGTCACCATCCACCCGGACAACTCGGTCACCGTCCGCGACGAGGGTGCCGGCATCCCGGTGGACGTGATCGAGGACCAGGGCCTGCCCGCGCTGACCGTGGTGCTGACCAAGCTGCACGCCGGGGGCAAGTTCGGCGGCGAGGGGTACAAGGTCTCCGGGGGTCTGCACGGCGTGGGCGTCTCGGTCGTGAACGCGCTCTCGGAGTGGCTGGTCGCGGAGGTCCGGCGAGACGGGAAGGTCTACCGGCAGGAGTTCGCCCGCGGCGAGCCGACGACGGGCGTGCAGGTGGTGGGCAAGGTGCCGAAGGGGGAGACGGGGACGACGATCTCCTTCCTCCCCGACCCCGAGATCTTCGAGGAGACCGAGCTGTCCGCCTCGACGCTCTCGCAGCGCCTGCGGGAGACGGCGTTCCTCACGCGCGGCCTACGGATCGTCCTCCGCGACGAGCGCGCCGGGGGCAAGACGGAGGAGTTCCGCTACGAGGGCGGCATCCGCGACTTCGTCAAGCACGTCAACGAGTCGAAGGAGCCGGTGCACAAGCGCATCGTCTACTTCGAGGGCGAGAGCGACGAGGGGCAGGTCGAGGTGGCGATGCAGTGGAACAGCTCGTACGTCGAGTCCGTGTTCTCCTTCGCCAACAACATCAACACGACCGAGGGCGGGACGCACCTGTCCGGGTTCAAGGCGGCGCTGACCGGCACGCTCAACCGCTACGCACGCGACAAGGGCCTGCTCAAGGAGAAGGAGGAGAACCTCGAAGGGGAGGACGTTCGCGAGGGCCTGGCTGCGGTCATCTCGGTCAAGCTGCGCAACCCCCAGTTCGAGGGGCAGACGAAGACGAAGCTCGGGAACCCGGGCGTCGAGAGCCTCGTCAAGACGATCGTGAACCAGAAGCTGGCCGAGTTCCTCGAGGAGAACCCGGCCGACGCGCGGCAGATCATCACCAAGGCGATCTCCGCCGCCCGGGCCCGGCAGGCGGCGCGCAAGGCGCGCGAGCTGACGCGGCGCAAGAGCGCGCTCGACTCCAACTCGCTGCCCGGCCGGCTGGCCGACTGCCAGGTGGGCGACCCCTCGGTCGCGGAGCTGTTCCTGGTCGAGGGCGCGTCGGCGGGCGGCTCGGCCGTCGACGGCCGCGACCGCACCTTCCAGGCCATCCTCCCGCTGCGCGGGAAGGTGATCAACGCCGAGAAGAACCGCATCAACAAGGTCCTCTCGAACGAGGAGATCCAGGCCATCATCACCGCCATCGGGACCGGGATCGGCGACGAGTTCGACGTCTCCAAGCTCCGCTACCACCGGGTGATCGTGATGACCGACGCCGACGTGGACGGCGCCCACATCCGCACCCTCATCCTCACCTTCCTGTACCGGCAGATGCCCGAGCTGGTGGAGCGGGGGCACGTCTTCATCGCCGTCCCCCCGCTCTACCGGGTGAAGATCGGCAATCAGCTCCGCTACGTCGAGAAGGAGTCCCAGTTCGAGGACCTGCTCGTGCGGGAGCGCGTGAAGGATCTGGACGTCACCGACCGCTCCGGGCGCACGCAGAAGCTGACGGAGGCCCGCTACGCGCGCTTCGTGCGCGTCCTGCACGAGTTCGACGGCTGGCTCTCGCGGCTGCGCGAGGACTTCGGGGCCGGCCCGGCGAGCTTCGTCGTCGAGCACCGGCTGGTCGAGGCGGCGGCCGCGCACGGTGATCTCGAGCGGGCGCTGGCCCAGCTCGAGCCCAACGGGTTCGAGCTCTCCGTGCTCGCGACGACCGCCGAGGGGACCGTGCTGCGGGTCGTCGAGAAGGAGACGGGCGCAACCTCGAGCGTCGTCGTGCTGGCCGAGCTGCTCGCCTCACCTGTGTACGCGAACCTGCGCAAGACGTACGAGCGCCTGAGCGAGGTCGTCGGGCTGCCGCCCTTCGTCCTCGCGCTCGGTAAGCGAGAGCGGCGGGCGGAGACGTTCGCCGAGCTCCGGGAGCAGGCGCTCGACCTGGCGAAGGAGGGGATCCAGGTGAGCCGCTTCAAGGGTCTCGGCGAGATGGACGCCGAGGAGCTGGCCGAGACGACGATGAACCCGGCCAGCCGGATGCTCGTCCGGGTGGAGGTCGAGGACGCCGCCGCCGCCGACCGGGTCTTCTCCATGCTGATGGGCGATCAGGTCGAGCCGCGCCGCGTCTTCATCGAGCAGAACGCCCGCGAGGTGAGGTTCCTCGATGTCTGACCTGGTCGAGCCGCTCGGCTCCGGCCGCATCGAGTCGCGCGAGCTCGAGCAGGAGATGCGCTCGAGCTTCCTCGACTACGCGATGAGCGTGATCGTCTCGCGCGCGCTCCCGGACGTCCGCGACGGGCTCAAGCCGGTGCACCGGCGCGTGCTGTACGCGATGCACGAGGCCGGGCTGCAGCCGAACCGCCCGCGACTCAAGTGCGCGCGCGTCGTCGGCGACGTGATGGGCTACTACCACCCGCACGGCGACCAGGCGATCTACGACACGCTGGTGCGCATGGCGCAGCCCTTCTCGCTGCGCTACCCGCTCGTGGACGGGCAGGGCAACTTCGGGAACATCGACGACTACCCGGCGGCCGCGATGCGCTACACGGAGTGCCGCCTGACGCGCGTAGCCACCGAGATGCTGCGCGACATCGACGCCGACACCGTCGACTTCGTGCCCAACTACGACGAGTCCCGGCGCGAGCCGTCCGTGCTGCCCTCTCGCTTCCCGAACCTGCTCGTCAACGGATCGGCAGGGATCGCGGTCGGGATGGCGACGAACATCCCTCCGCACCGGCTGAGCGAGATCGTGGACGCGATCGTCGAGCTGATCGACCGGCCGGAGGCGAGCGTCGAGGACCTGATGAAGCACGTCAAGGGTCCCGACTTCCCGACGGGCGCCGTCATCGCGGGCCGCTCCGGGATCCGCGACGCCTACCGGACGGGGCGGGGGCGGATCGTCATGCGCGCCCGTGCGCACGTGGAGGAGCTACGCGGCGGCAAGAGCGCGATCATCGTCACCGAGCTGCCCTACGGCGTGAAGAAGGGCGGCGACGGTGGGGTGATCAAGAAGATCGCCGACCTCGTCAACGAGAAGGTCCTGCCGGAGATCTCCGACGTCAAGGACCACTCCGACCGCTCGGGGATGCGCATCCAGATCGACCTCAAGCGGGAGGCGATCCCGCAGGTCGTGCTGAACAAGCTGTACAAGCACACGCCCCTGCAGACGACCTTCGGCTACAACGCGGTCGCGCTCGTCGACGGAGTGCCGCGGACGCTGTCTCTGCTCGAGCTCGTCCGCCACTACCTCGACTACCAGCGCGAGGTCGTCACCCGGCGCTCGAAGTACGAGCTGCGCAAGGCCCTCGCCCGTGCCCACGTGCTCGAGGGCTACCTGATCGCGCTCGACAACCTGGACGAGGTGATCGCCATCATCCGGGCCGCCGCCGACGGGGAGGCGGCTCGCCTCGCGCTGGAGGAGCGGTTCGGCCTGTCCGAGATCCAGGCGCAGGCGATCCTCGACCTCCGCCTGCGCGCGCTGACCGGGCTCGAGCGCAAGCGGGTCGAGGACGAGTACGCCGACCTGCAGGAGCGCATCGCCGAGCTGCGGGCGATCCTCGGTGATCCGGCCCGGATCGACGGGGTCGTGCGGGAGGAGCTGCTGGAGCTGAAGGCGATCTACGGGCGCGGCGACGAGCGGCGCACGGAGATCGTCGCCGACGAGACGGAGCTCGAGCTGGAGGACATGATCGCGGAGGAGGACATGGTGATCGCGATCACCAAGTCCGGCTACATCAAGCGGCTGCCGGTCACGACCTACCGCGAGCAGCGCCGGGGCGGGATCGGCGTCATGGGCATGGACCTGAAGGAGGACGACTACATCGAGCACCTGTTCGTCGCCTCGACGCACGACTACATCCTCTTCTTCACGACCGTGGGCAAGGTCTACCGGCTGAAGGTGCACGAGCTCCCGCTCGGCTCGCGGCAGTCCAAGGGCCGCGCGATCGTCAACCTGCTCCCCTTCCGCCAGGACGAGCACGTCCGCGCGGTGATCGCCACCCGCAACTTCGAGGAGGCGCGCTACCTCGTGTTCGCCACCAAGAAGGGCATGGCCAAGAAGACCGCCTTCAAGGAGTACGACACGCCCCGCAAGGCGGACGGGATCATCGCCATCAAGCTGCGCGACGACGACGAGCTGGTCGGCGTGCGGCTCGCGAACGAGGACGACGACGTGCTCCTCGTCTCGCGCCTGGGTCAGGCGGTGCGCTTCCACGGCAAGCAGGTGCGCCCGATGGGGCGTGACACCTCCGGCGTGGCCGGGATGAAGCTCCGGCCCGGCGACGAGGTGATCGAGGTGGACATCGCGGCCGACGACGCCGACCTGCTCGTGGTCACCGATGCGGGCTACGGGAAGCGCACGCGCGTTCGCGACTACCCGGTCAAGGGGCGCGGGACGATGGGCGTGAAGACGGCGCAGCTCGTGGAGGGGAAGGGACGCCTCGCCGGCGCGCGCATCGTCCGGGACGGCTACCAGGTGATGCTGATCTCGACCGGCGGCACGGTCATCCGCATGCCGGTGGACGACATCCGCCGCGCGGGCCGCGCGACCCAGGGCGTGATCGTGATGCGCCTGCGCGAGGGCGAGCAGGTCGCCACCCTGGCGCCGGTCGTGGGCGCGGGAGAGGACGATGCTCCGGTCGCGGAGCCCGCGTAGCCCGAGCGGGCGCTAGGCGCCGCCGTCGCCCGACGCCCTCGAGAGCGCCGTCAGGATGTCGATCGGGATCGGGAAGACAATCGTGGAGTTGTTGGCCGACCCGATCTCGAGCAGCGTCTGCAGGTAGCGCAGCTGCACCGTGATCGGCTCCTGCGCCATGATCGCGGCCGCGTCCTTGAGCCGCTCGGAGGCCTGGTACTCGCCCTCGGCGGAGATGACCTTCGCCCGCCGCTCCCGCTCGGCCTCGGCCTGACGCGCCATCGCCCGCTGCATGCCGGCCGGGATCTCGACGTCCTTGACCTCGACGATGGAGACCTTGATCCCCCAGGGCGAGGTGGCCTCGTCGATGATGCTCTGGAGGATGGCGTTGATCTTGTCGCGCTCGGAGAGGAGCTCGTCGAGGACGTGCTGGCCGAGGACGGAGCGCAGGGTGGTCTGGGCGATCTGGGACGTCGCGACCATGTAGTTCTCCACCTGGACGATGGCCGCGTTGGCGTCCACGATCCGGAAGTAGGCGACCGCGTTCACCCGGACCGGGACGTTGTCCTTCGTGATCACCTCCTGGGGCGGCACGTTCAGCGTCACGGTGCGGAGGTCGACCCGCACCATCCGGTCGATCACGGGGATGAGCAGGAAGAGGCCGGGACCCTTGGGCTGGGGGAGGAGCCGTCCGAGCCGGAAGATGACGCCGCGCTCGTACTCGCGGGCCACCTTGACGGCGGCGAAGAGGATGAGGACGGCGACGGCGACGGCCGCCGCGAGGACGATCAGGCCAGCTTCCATCAGCTCGGCTCCTCCCGGTTGGATGGCGTGAGGGATCCTACGACAAGGCCGAGGCCGTCCTCGACCTCGACGACGCGGACGTGCGTGCCGGGCGTGAGCGGGGAGCCGTCCGCCGAGCGCGCTCGCCACAGCTCGCCGCCCACGGAGACGAGGCCGTCGCGGCGCACCACGGCCTCGGCGCCGACGAGGCCGTGCACGCCGACGGCGGCAGGCCGGCGAGCGACCCGGACGACGCGGGTGAGCGCGACCCCGAGCAGGAGCGCCAGCGTGCCGGCGATCCCGATCGCCAGGGGGAGCGACACCTGGTAGGCCTCCCCGGCGGGGTCGAAGAGGATGAGCGCGCCGAGGACGAAGGTGACCCCGCCGGCGAGGGTCAGCGCGCCGTGCGTGGGGACGAAGGCCTCGGCGACGAAGAACCCTGCGGCGAGGAGCATGAGCAGGAGCCCCGCGATCGAGACCGGCAGGACCTGGAGCCCGTACAGACCGAGGATGAGGGAGATCGCTCCCACCGTCCCCGGCAGGATCAGCCCCGGGTTCCAGAGCTCGATGACGATGCCGAGGAGGCCGATCGAGAGCATGATCGCGATCAAGTTGGGGTCGATCAGGAGGTCGCGCGCGCGCTGCCAGAAGCTCATCTCGACCCCCTCGATCTCCGCGCCGCGCGTTCGCAGGACGAAGCCTTTGGGGACCGTCCGCAGCCCGTCGATCTCGTCCAGGAGCGCGGGCAGGGTCGGCGCGACGACCTCGACCAGCCCGATCAGCTTGGCGTCCCGGGCGCCGTAGTTGGCCGCCTCCGTGACCATCTTGCGGGCAGCCGGCACGTTGCGGCCGTGCTCACGGGCGAGCTCGCCGATGTAGGCGGCGGCGTCGTTCACGATCTTGCGGCGCAGGTCCTTGGAGATGTCCTGACCGCCGAGCGAGATCGGGGTGGAGGAGCCGATGTTCGTCTGCGGAGCCATGGCGACGACGTCGGCCGCCATCGCGATCACCGCCCCGGCGGAGTCGGCGCTCGAGCCAGGCGGCGCCACGTAGACGACCACCGGCACGCGCGCGGCGAGGAAGCGCTTGACGATCCCGCGCATCGAGGAGGCGAGCCCGCCCGGCGTGTCGAGCACGACGACGACGGCTGCCGCGCCCTCGCTCTCCGCGCGGTCGATCGCGCCCGAGACGAACTCCTGCGTGACGGGGTTGATGTCGTTCTCGAGGTGGACGGCGAGGACGCGCGGCCTGCCGTCTTGCCCGGCGGCCACGGCGGCCGCGAGGAGGGCGGTGACGGCGGCCAGCGCGAGCAGACATCCCCGCCGAGAGCGGACGCGCACGGTTGTAAGGATCCTATCAACGGAGGGGTTCAGGCCCTTGCCCGCGAAGGGCACACCGGCAACTCTGCCTGCGATGCTCCGTCTCCTCCTGCTCATCACCCTCGCCGCCGCCGCTCTGGCGCCGGAGGCGCTCGCGGCCGCCCCTGCTTCGGTGACGGCCGTCGACCTGCCCGCGACCGGCGAGCGCGCGCCCGCCGCGAGCGTCGCCCTGCCGCGCTTCACCCTCGTCGGCGTGCACTGGCGCGGTCCCGGTCGCGTCTACCTGCGCACCCGCTCGCTCGCGGGGCGCTGGAGTCCCTGGCGTCCCGCTGCGCCAGAGGACGAGGACGGGCCCGACCCGGGCGCGCCCGAGGCACGGCACCGCGCGGGCTGGCGGCTCGGGAACCCGTGGTGGGTGGGGCCGTCCGACCGGCTGGAGACGCGCACGGTCGGGCGGGTGGGCCGCATCCGCGCCTACCTCGTCTGGAGCCCGCCCTCGCTCGTCCCCTACCGCGTCCCGGCCGCGACGGAGACGCCGGCGATCGTCCCTCGGGCCCTGTGGGGCGCCGACGAGTCGATTCGGCGGCAGCCGCCGGTCTACGCGCCCGCGCTGCGCTTCGCCATCGTCCACCACACCGCCGGGCGCAACGACTACACGCGGGCCGAGGCCGCCGCGATCGTCAGGGGGATCCAGCTCTTCCACGTGCAGGGCAACGGCTGGAACGACATCGGCTACAACTTCCTCGTCGATCGCTTCGGCACGATCTACGAAGGGCGGTACGGCGGGATCGAGCAGAACGTGGTCGGCGCCCACGCCCAAGGCTTCAACACGGGCTCGGTGGGAGTCGCGGTGCTGGGGACGTACGGGCAGGCCGCACCCTCGCAGGCGGCGCAGGACGCGCTCGCGCGCCTGCTCGCGTGGCGGCTCGACCTCGCCCACGTCGACCCGCTGGGAGTGCTCACCGTGCTTTCGGGAGGAAACGAGCGCTACGCGCCCGGGGTGCCGGTGTCGCTGCGGGCGGTCTCGGGCCACCGCGACACCGGGTTCACCGAATGCCCGGGCGCAGCCCTCTACGGGCGCCTGGGCGCGATCGCGGGCTCCGCGGCCGCGCAGGGCGGGCCGAAGGTGTACGAGCCCTTCGCCGAGCCGAGCGAGGACGGGTACCGGTTCAGGGCCCGTCTCTCGGCTCCGCTTCCCTGGGCCGTCGTCGTGCGTGATGCGACGGGGGCGGAGGTCGCGCGGGGCACGGGCAGGGGTCGGGACGTGGACTGGTTCTGGAGCACGGTGGGGCTCCCCCCGGGGACGTACGCCTGGGCGATCGAAGCGGGCGCGGCGCGCCCGGCGACGGGGAGCGTGCAGGTCGCGGGCACGGTCGCAGCGGCGCTCGCGGTCGAGGAGGCGGTGGTCGAGCCGGCCGCGATCAGCCCCGACGGCGACGGGCAGGCGGACGCCGCGACCGTTGCCTTCCGGCTCACCCGCAGCGCCAACGTGACCGTCGAGGTGGTGGACGGGGCCGACGCGATCGTCGCCACCGCGGTCGACCGCGTCTGGCTGCGAGCGGGCCGGCGGACCGCCGCGATCGACGGCACCGCCCTCCCCGACGGGGTCTACCGCGTGAGGGTGACGGCCCGGCTGGCGAGCGGCGAGGAGGCCCGCGCGGAGGCGCCGCTCGCGGTCACGCGCACGCTCGGCACGGTCGCCGTCTCTCCACCGCTCTTCTCGCCCAACGGCGACGGCCGCCTCGACCGGCTCGCGGTCACGTTCCCGCTGGCGGCTCCGGCGGAGGTGCGCCTGCGGATCCTCCGGGAGGGCCGCTGGGTCGCGACCCCGTTCGCGGGGACGCTCTTCGCCGGTCCGCAGCGCCTCGTCTGGGACGGAGCCCGAGCGAGCGGCTCGCTGCGCGACGGGAGCTACGAAGCCGTCGTGGAGGCGACGGACGCCGTCGGGACGCTCGCGGTCGGCGTCCCCTTCGTCGTGGACACGACCGCGCCGCGGGTCAGGATCCTCCCCGGCCGCCCGCTGCGAATCGAGGTCGACGAGCCCGCCGCGCTCGTCCTCCGCGTGGACGGTGCGATCCTGCGCCGACGGGTAGCTGCGCCCGGCATCGTCCGCATCCCCTGGCGCGGGCCCGCCGCTCGCGTGCGCGTGGTGGCTTGGGACGCGGCCGGGAACGAGAGCCCGCCGGCCGTGCGGGTCGAGCGGCCGGGAGCGGCCACGGCCGGCAAGTAGACTCGCTCCCGTGGAGTCGACCGTGCCCGCTACCCCCTTCGGGCGGGAGGAGATCGAGGCGATCCTGCCGCACCGGGAGCCGTTCCTGCTCTTGGACGAGGTGAGCGAGCTGGAGCCCGGCCGCCGAGTGGTCGCCCGCCGCGAGGTACGAGCCGGCGACTGGTGGTTCCCGGGCCACTTCCCGCAGCGTCCGGTCATGCCCGGTGTGCTGATCGTGGAGGCGATGGCCCAGGCCGGGGCGGTGGCCGTGCTCGTCGAGGAGGAGAACCGGGGACGGATCGCGCTCTTCGCCGGGATCGACGACTGCCGCTTCAAGCGGATCGTGGAGCCAGGCGACGTGCTCACGCTGACCTGTGAGCTCGAGACCGTGCGCGGCCCGATCGGGCGCGGCCGGGCGACCGCCCACGTCGGCGACGAGCTGGCCGCGCGCGCGACCCTGACCTTCGCCGTGGACCGCTCGTGATCGGCTCGGCGGCCGGCACGCGGATCGGGATCACCGGGCTCGGCACGCACGTTCCCGAGCGCGTGCTCACGAACGACGAGCTGGCGCAGATCGTCGACACCTCGGACGAGTGGATCCGCGAGCGCACCGGCATCCGCGAGCGGCGGATCGCGGCCGAGGACGAGGCCCTGACGGACATCGCGCGACCGGCCGCCGTCGCCGCGCTCGAGGACGCCGGAGCGGACCCGGCCGAGATCGACCTGCTCATCTGCGCGACGGTGACGCCGGACATGATGTTCCCGACCTCCTCGGCGCTGCTCGCCGACGAGCTGGGGATGCCGAAGGCGGCGGCGTACGACCTGCTGGCGGGATGCACCGGCTTCGTCTACGCGCTCGCGCAGGCCTACGGCATGCTCGCCTCGGGCCTCGCGCGGAAGGCGCTCGTGGTCGGCGGGGACGTGCTCTCCAAGATCCTCGACTGGACGGACCGCTCGACCCTCGTGCTGTTCGGCGACGGGGCGGGGGCGGTCGTCCTGGAGCGGGTCTCGGAGGGCGGGTTCCTCGGCTTCGAGCTGGGCGCGGACGGCGGCGGAGGGGAGCACCTGTGGCTACCCGGCTCGGGCTCGCGGCGGTTCGACGACCCCGACCAGTACGTGAAGATGAACGGCCGGGAGGTGTTCAAGTTCGCGACGCGGATCATGGTCTACTCCGCGCGAGAGGTCCTCGAGCAGTGCGGGCGGAGCGTGGAGGAGGTCGACGTGTACATCCCGCACCAGGCCAACAAGCGGATCATCGACTACGCAGCGGGTAAGCTCGGGATCCCACCTGAGAAGACTGTCGTGAACGTCGACCGCTACGGCAACACCTCGTCCGGCTCGATCCCGCTCGCGCTCTCCGATGCGCGGTCGGAAGGCCGGCTGCGAGCAGGTGCGCTCGTGCTCATGACCGGAATGGGAGCGGGCCTGACCTGGGGTTCGGCGCTGCTCGAGTGGACGGCAGGCGAGGACGGCGCGTGAGCAAGGTCGCGTTCTGCTTCCCCGGCCAGGGCTCGCTGGAGGCGGGGATGGGCCGCGAGTTCGCCGAGCGGTTCGCCGCCGCCCGCGAGGTCTACCGTCTCGGCTCGGAGGCCTCGGGGCTCGACCTCGAGCGCCTCTGCTTCGAGACGCCGCTCGAGGACCTCGTCGACACCGAGCTGCAGCAGCCGGCCCTCGTCGCGACCAGCCTCGCCATCCTGGCTGCGCTGCGCGAGCACGGGATCGAGCCCGACGTCGTCGTCGGGCACTCCGTCGGCGAGTTCGCCGCGCTCGCCGCCTCCGGCGCGCTCCAGACGGCGGACGCGATCGGGCTCGTGCGCGAGCGCGGCCTGGCGATGGCCGAGGCGGCGCGGCAGCGGCCGGGGACGATGGCCGCCATCCTCGGGCTCGACGACGAGGAGGTGGAGAAGCTGTGCCGGCGCATCGTCGGCGTCTGGCCGGCGAACTACAACTGCCCCGGCCAGATCGTCGTCTCCGGGGAGCACGAGGCCGTCGACGAGTGCTGCGCGGAGGCGGAGAGCCTCGGCGCCCGGCGGGCGATCAAGCTGAAGGTCTCCGGCGCCTTCCACAGCCCGCTCGTGGCGCGGGCGGCCGACCGGCTGCGCCCTGCGCTCGAGCGGGTGCGCTTCGCGGAGCCGCTCGCCCCCTTCATGTCCACGGTGACCGCCCGCGTCGAGCCCGCACAGCGGCTGGGGGCGCTGCTCGTCGACCAGCTGACCGCGCCCGTGCGGTTCACGCAGGCTGCGAGCGAGCTGATCCGGTCCGGGGTGAGCACCTTCGTCGAGGTCGGCCCTGGGAACGTGCTCTCCGGGCTGCTGAAGCGGATCGACCGGGGAGTCCGGACGATCTCGGTGAACACGCTCGAGAGCCTGGAGCGCGCGCAGGACGCCCTCTCGCGGTGAGCGAGGCCTTCTGCTCGCTCGAAGGGCGCACGGCCCTCGTGACCGGCGCCTCTCGCGGGATCGGCCGCGCGATCGCGCGCGAGCTGGCCCGGGCCGGCGCCTCGGTGGTCGTCTCCTACCGGACCGGGGAGGCGGAAGCGCAGGCGCTCGCGGCCGAGCTGGGCGGGCGTGCGCTGCAGGCGGATGTGTCCGATCCCGCGTCCGCCCGAGCGCTCGTCGAAGAGGCGGGTGAGCTGGACATCCTCGTCAACAACGCCGGGGTGACGCGTGACGGCCTGCTCGTGCGGATGTCGGACGAGGACTGGCGCACCGTCCTGGACACGAACCTCGCCTCCTGCTTCTACACCTGCCGGGCGGCCGTGCGGGGGATGATGAAGCGCCGCTCGGGGGCGATCGTGAACATCTCCTCGATCGTGGGGCTGCACGGGAACTGGGGCCAGACGAACTACGCGGCCTCGAAGGCGGGCATCATCGGCTTCACCAAGGCGCTCGCCCGGGAGCTGGGCAGCCGGAACATCCGCGCGAACGTGGTCGTCCCCGGCTACGTGAAGACGCAGCTGACGGACGTGCTCCCCGAGGAGGCCACCGCCACGATGCTGCAGTCGACCCCGCTGGGCAGGCTCGGCGACCCGGAGGACGTGGCGGGCGCGGTACGGTTCCTCTGCTCCGACGAGGCTGCGTTCATCACGGGCGCGGTGCTCCTCGTGGACGGCGGGTTGGGGATGTAGGGGATGGACGAAGCGACGCAGAACGGGAGGCGCCGGGTCGTGGTCACCGGCGTGGGGATGGTGACGCCGCTCGGGAACGACGCCGAGACGACGTGGCAGAACCTCGTCGCCGGGCAGTCCGGCGCCGGTCCGATCACGCGCTTCGACGCGAGCGACTTCCCCGTCCGCTTCGCGTGCGAGCTGAAGGACTTCGACCCCACCGTCTGGATCGACCGCAAGCAGGCGCGGCGGATGGACCGCTTCGCGCAGCTCGCGCTCTCCGCTGCGAGGATGGCCGAGGCGGACAGCGGGATCTCGGTCGCCGCGGAGCCCGAGCGGGTCGGGGCGGCGGTAGGGACCGGGATCGGGGGGCTGTACGCGTTCGAGGACTGCTTGCAGACGCTGCTCGAGCGCGGGCCCGACCGGACGAGCCCCTTCGCCATCATCCAGATCATCCCCAACATGGCCGCGGCCTGGGTCTCGATGGAGCTGGGGACGCGGGGGCCGCTCGCCACGGAGACGACCGCCTGCGCCGCCTCCAACATGTCGATCGGCGACGGGCTGGACGCGATTCGGCTCGGGCGCGCCGACGTCATGTTCTGCGGCGGCACCGAGGCGCCGATCACGCGCGTCGGCATCGCGGGCTTCAGCGCGATGCGAGCGCTCTCCCAGCGCAACGACGACCCGAAGCGGGGCTCCCGCCCCTTCGACGCGGACCGGGACGGGTTCGTCATGGGCGAGGCGGGCGCGATGCTGGTGCTCGAGGAGCTCGAGCACGCGCTCGCGCGGGGTGCGCGGATCTACGCGGAGGTGCTCGGCTACGGGGTCTCCTCCGATGCCGCGCACGTGACCGAGCCCGATCCGACCGGGGTGAACCCCGCGCGCGCGATGCAGATGGCCTTCGCCGACGCCGGGATCGCACCGGAAGAGGTCGGCTACGTGAACGCGCACGGCACCTCCACGCCGCTCGGCGACCCCGCGGAGACCCGCGTGCTCAAGCTGGCGCTTGGAGAGGAGAAGGCCTACCGGACGCCGGTCTCCTCGACCAAGGGCGCGACCGGGCACTGCCTGGGCGCCGCGGGCGCGGTCGAGGCCATCTTCACCGTCTTCGCGGTCTCGCGCGGAGTGCTCCCGCCGACGATCAACTACGAGACGCCCGACCCGGCCTGCGACCTCGACTACATCCCGAACGAGGCCCGCCGGCAACAGGTGGAGGTCGGCGTCTCCAACTCCTTCGGCTTCGGCGGCCACAACGCCTGCGTCGTCTTCCGCCGCTGGGACGTCCGCTGAGGCAGGCGATGGCGGCTCGCTGGGCGACCTTCGACTGCTACGGGACGCTCGTGGACTGGAACGGCGGGATCCGCGCCGAGCTCGAGCGTCTGTTCGGCGTCGAGCCTGCGGACGAGCTGCTCGCCCGCTACCACGAGCTGGAGCCGGAGCTCCAGGCGGCGAGCCCGGGGGCGTCCTACCGGGAGGTGCTCACCGCCGCGCTCGAGCGGCTGGCCGCGGAGACGGGGCGCACCCTCCCCGAGGGGGAGGCGAGCGCTCTCGCGCGCTCGCTTCCGTCCTGGCCCGTGTTCGAGGACGTCCCGGCGGCCTTGCAGGAGGCCCGCGCCCGCGGCTGGAAGCTCGCCGTGCTCTCGAACACCGACCGCGACCTGCTCGACGCGTCGCTGGCGGCCATCGGCGTGCCCTTCGAGGACTCCGTCGTCGCGTCGGAGATCGGCTCCTACAAGCCGAGCCCGCGGCACTGGGAGGTCTTCCGCGAGCGCCTGCGACCGGGCGACGTGCACGTGCACGTGGCGCAGAGCCTCTTCCACGACGTCGAGCCGGCGAGCCGCCTGGGGATCCCCTGTATCTGGATCAACCGGCTGGGGGAGCCTCCCGACCCGCGGCCGGCCCGGACGCTCTCCTCCCTGGCGGGGCTCGCGGCGGCGCTCGACGAGATCGCCCGGGAGGGCTGAGGCGGTGTCGCTGCTCCGAGCCCGCTGCCCTGCGTGCCGGACGTTCACCGCCGTCGCCGTCGGCCAGGGCTACGAGTGTCACGCCTGCGGTCGCAGCTACGCCGCGGGCCTCGTCCGCGTGCCCTGTGCCTTCGGCCAAGGGGGAGGCCCGCTGGAGGAGGCGGCGGCCCTCGAGCTGCCCTACCCGGACACGGGGACGGTGGCCTGCGCGACCCTGGCCGAGCAGAACGCTGCCTTGGCCGCGGCGCTGCCCCGCCGGCCCCTCGTCCTCGGCGGGTGCTGCTGCGCGCACGTGGGCGCGGTCTCGGGGCTCGCCCAGCGCTCCGGCCGCCTGGGCCTCGTCTGGCTCGACGCGCACGCCGACCTGAACACGCCCGAGACGTCGCCCTCGGGGAACCTCTGGGGGATGCCGCTGCGGATGCTCCTCGACGACGGGGTCGTGCAGGCGTCCGACACGGCGCTCGTCGGTGCCCGCAACCTCGACCCCGGCGAGCGCGACTTCCTCGCCGAGACGGGGATCGACGACTCGCTGGCGCGCGCGCTGGCGGGCGTGGACGCGGTCTACGTCGCGCTCGACTTGGACGTGCTCGATCCGGCGGAGGCGGCGGTCTTCGTCCCCGAGCCGGGAGGCCCGGCGCTCGCGGACGTCGAGCGGGTGCTGGCGGAGGTCGCCGCCCGGGCGCCCGTGGCCGGGGCGGGGGTGACGGGACACCTGCTCGACGAGCGGAACGCGGCGGTCGCGTCGCGTCTGCTCGCCGCCGCGGGGCTCTGAGCGAGTCCCCGCCCGCCCACGCCGCCCCGCATAAGATCCCGGCATGTCCTCCGAGCCTCGGCGGGTCGACGTCGCCAGCGAGCGGAAGCGCGGGGAGGAGCGGACGGCGGGCAGGACGAGCGCCAACACGTGTCCCGGCTGCGGGTCGCACTACCGCGACGACGAGCTCGCGAGCACCCTGCGCGTGTGCCCGATGTGCGGCCACCACTTCGCCGTCCGCGCTCGCGAGCGGATCGAGCAGCTCGCGGATCCGGGCTCGTTCGTGGAGGAGGACCCCGAGCTGCGCTCCGCCGACCCCCTGGGCTTCGTCGACCTGCGTCCGTACGTCGAGCGCTTGGCGGAAGCGCAGGCCGAGACGGGGCTCGGTGATGCGATCGTGACCGGGCGGGCGGCGATCGAGGGAGAGGAGTGCCGGCTCGCGGTCATGGACTTCGCGTTCATGGGCGGCTCGATGGGGAGCGTCGTGGGCGAGAAGTTCGCTCGCGCGTGCGAGAGCGCGGCCGCAGGCGGGGTCCCTCTCGTCTCGGTCTCGGCCTCGGGCGGGGCGCGCATGCAGGAGGGGATCCTGGCGCTGATGCAGCTCCCCAAGACCGTGTGCGCGATCGAGGAGCTCCACGAGGCGGGGGGAGCCCTGCTCTCGGTGCTGACGCACCCGACCACGGGAGGCGTGCTGGCCAGCTTCGCCAGCCTCGGCGACGTCGTCCTCGCGGAGCCGGGGGCGCTGATGTCGTTCGCGGGCCCTCGCGTCGTCGCCCAGACGACGCGGGAGAAGCTCCCGGACGACTTCGGCCTGGCCGAGTCGAACTTCCGCTTCGGCCATCTGGACGCGGTCGTCCCGCGCGCCGAGCTGCGACCGACCCTCGCCCGGCTCCTGCGGCTCTTCGGGCGGCGCTGAGCCCCGTGGAGGGAGGGCGCGGGCTCGGGGGCGGCGGCGCTCGAGTAAGCTCGGCGCCGTGAAGCTCCTGCGCGGGACGAGGGTCGGCGGCGAGCTCGAGCGGCTCCAGCAGCAGCTCGAGCGCCTGCGGGCGGAGCCCAGCGCGGAGGAGGACATCTGGCGCTCGGTCGAGCTGGCGCGCCACCAGGACCGTCCGTACACCCTCGACTACGTCGAGCGCATCCTCGACGACTTCTTCGAGCTGCACGGCGACCGGGCGCGTGCCGACGACCCCGCGATCGTGGCCGGGCTGGGCAAGCTCGAGGGCAGGACCGTCGTCCTCGTCGGCCACCAGAAGGGACGCGACCTGAAGGAGCGCACCCACCGGAACTTCGGGATGGCCTATCCCGAGGGGTATCGCAAGGCGATGCGCGCGATGGCACTGGCCGACCGTCACGGCTTCCCCCTGCTCACCCTGGTCGACACGCCCGGCGCCTACCCGGGCGTCGCCGCCGAGCAGCACGGCCAGGGTGGCGCGATCGCCCGCTCGCAGGCCGCGATGGCGCGCCTGTCGGTGCCCACGGTCGCCTGCGTGATCGGAGAGGGAGGCTCCGGCGGCGCGATCGCGATCGCGGTCGCCGACCGCGTGCTCATGCAGGAGAACGCGATCTACTCCGTGATCTCGCCCGAGGGCTGCGCCGCCATCCTCTGGCGCGATGCGGGCGAAGCGCGCAAGGCGGCTGCGGCCTTCAAGCCGGATGCCGCCCACTGCCTCGCGCTCGGCGTGGTGGACGCGATCGTGGCCGAGCCCGAGGGCGGAGCTCACACCGACGCGGACGAGGCCGCACGGCTCCTGAAAGCCGGTCTCCTCGAGGCCCTGGCCGAGGTCGAGGGGCTGGACCCGCTCGAGCGCCGGCGCGAGCGCCGGCGCAAGTACCGCCTGTTGGGCGTCCTCGCCACGGCCTGAGTCGCTTTCCACACCTTCCACAGGCTTATCCCCCGATCCGGAAAGCCCCGGGAGCAGGGAAAAGGTGCGATCGGCGCCCGTTTCGTGAAGGAAACGTTGCGGAGATGGCGACAATCCACAGGTGAGCCTCGGCGAGTACAGGCGGCGCCGCTCGCCCGGCCGGACGCCCGAGCCCTGCGGGGCCTTGGCGGTCACGAGCGGAGCGCTGCGCTTCGTCGTGCAGCGCCACGCTGCTCGCAACCTGCACTACGACCTCCGGCTGGAGCGGGACGGGGTGCTGGCGAGCTGGGCGGTGCCGAAGGGGATCCCGCTGCGCCGCGGCGAGCGTCGCCTCGCCGTCCGCGTCGAGGACCACCCGCTCGCCTACGCCGAGTTCGAGGGGATGATCCCCGCCGGCGAGTACGGCGCGGGCGCCGTCGAGATCTGGGACCGGGGTACGTACGAGCTCGTCGAGGAGAAGCCGGCCGGGGGGCTGACCGTGCGCCTGCACGGCGAGCGGCTCCAGGGGACGTGGACGCTGGTTCCCGCCGGGCTCGGCGGCGAGGAGGAGAACTGGCTGCTCGTGCGCACGGACGGACCGACCTCCGCCAACCGGCGGTATGCGCCCATGCTCGCCGCGGCCTCGGACAGCCTGCCCCGCGGCCCGGGCTGGGTCTTCGAGCCGAAGTGGGACGGCTTCCGCGCCCTCGTCGCCATCGAGGGAGGCGAGGTGACGCTGACGAGCCGGAACGGAAACGACCTCACTGGGCGCTTCCCCGAGCTGGCGAGGGCTGCGCGGCTCGTGATCCGGGCTGCGGACGCGGTGCTCGACGGAGAGATCTGCGCCCTGGACGAGCAGGGCCGCCCGCGCTTCTCGCTCCTCCAGGAGGGGCGGGGCACCCCGGCTCTCGTCCTCTTCGACCTGCTCGAGCTGGACGCGCAGCCGCTGCTCGAGCTGCCGCTCGCAGAGCGCAGGCGGCGCCTGGAGGCGATCGTTCGCTCGGGAGCGGGAGAGGTTCTCCTCTCGCCGCAGGTCGCGGACGGCGAGGCGTTGCTCGCCGCCGCCCGCGAGCAGGGGCTCGAGGGCGTCGTCGCCAAGCGCCTCGCCTCCCGCTACCAGCCGGGCAGACGCAGTCCGGACTGGCGCAAGGTGAAGGTGCGCGGCCGCCAAGAGGTCGTGATCGCCGGGTACACGAAGGGGCGGGGCCGGCGCGCCGCCGGCTTCGGCGCTCTCGTCGTCGGCGTGCGGGAGGCAGGCGCGCTGCGCTGGGCCGGGAACGTCGGCACCGGGTTCACGGAGGCGGAGACCGAGCGGCTGCTCCGGCGTTTCCGTCCCCTCGTGCGCGAGCAGTGCCCCTTCCGGGAGCCGCCCAAGATGCCGCGCGTTCGCCGCTCCGACGTCGTCTGGCTGGAGCCGCGCCTCGTCGCGGAGGTGGAGTTCGCCGAGTGGACGCGCGAAGGGCGTCTCCGCGCCCCCGTGTACCTCGGGCTGCGCGAGGACAAGCCCGCCACCGAGGTGCGCAAGGAGCGAGAGCCCCTGCCCACGGTGATCCGGAAGGGCCGGCGGGAGCTGCGCCTCTCCAACCTCGACAAGCTCTTCTGGCCGGAGGAGGGGATCACGAAAGGCGACCTGATCGCCTACTACCGAGACGTCGCCGAGGTCCTCGTCCCGCACCTGCGGCAGCGCCCCTTCACCATGAAGCGCTACCCCGACGGCTGGCAGGGCAAGCACTTCTTCCAGAAGCAGGCGCCCTCGCACATGCCGTCCTGGATTCCGCGCGCCGCCTTCCCCGCCTCCACGCGCGCGGGGAAGACGCGGACGATCGAGTACGCGCTCGTGAACGACGAGCTCGCCCTCCTCTGGATGGCGAACATGGCCTGCATCGACCTGCACGTGTGGTCGTCGCGCGCCGACAAGCCGGAGCGGCCGGACTGGGTCCTGTTCGACCTCGACCCGGCGGAGGGCGCCGCCTTCGAGGACGTCGTCCAGGTGGCGCTGCTCGTCAAGCAGACGCTCGACCTCCTCGAGCTGGCGAGCTACCCGAAGACCTCCGGCTCGCGGGGCATCCACGTGCTCGTCCCGGTCGCGCGCCGCCACACGTTCGCCGAGGCCCGCGACTTCGCCGGGATCGTCGGCGGCGCGCTCGCCCGCGCCCACCCCGGCCTCGTCACCACCGAGTGGTCGAAGCGGAAGCGGCGTGGCGTGCTCGTAGACGCGAACCAGAACCGGCCGGGAGCGACCACCGCCTCCGTCTACTCCGTGCGCCCGCGCGCCGGCGCGCCCGTCTCCACCCCGCTCCGCTGGGAGGAGGTGCGACCGGGGCTCGACCCCTCCGCCTTCACCATGGACGCCGTGCTCGACCGGGTCGCCCGCGAGGGCGACCTCTTCGCGGGCGCCCTCGCCGGCAAGCAGTCGCTGGCGAAGGCGCTGCGCGCCCTCCGCTGACGCTCGTCGAGCGGGCGCGGGTGGCCGAGCCGTACGGCCGGGGCGGGCCGGCAAGGTTCTTCGCGAGCCGGCGCGCCTGCCGAAGCTCGTGCTGGCAGGCGGGCGGGTCGGTGGCGCTCGGCGTGCGCACGTTCGGCGCCGCGGCGCAGTCGCCGAGCGCCCAGCCCTCGTCGCACCCCTGCACGCGCAGCGTCTCGTCGACGCGCACGGCCCGTCGAGCGGGAGCCCAAGCGTCACGAGCAGCGGGTGCGGGCGCACGCCGACCGTCCAGACCAGCGTGCGCTCCAGCACGCGTGTCCCGTCGGAGAGCGCCGCGTCCACCGGCACCCACCGCTGCCGCACGCCGCCAGGCCGCCCCCGAGCACGTCCCCCCGTGCGCCGTCCGCTGCTCCATATGCGTCATCCTCTACCAGCGTGGCGGTGCAGGTGTCGGTGATCGGCAGCGGGCGCGAGTGGGAGCAGGCGGCCGAGGAGGTCGGCCGCCTGCTCGCCGAGCGTGGTTGCACGGTCGTGACCGGAGGGCTCGGGGAGGTGATGGCGGCTGCGCACCGGGGCGCGAAGGCAGCGGGCGGGACGACGATCGCGATCCTCCCCGGCGAGGAGCGGTCGAGGGCGAACCCCTGGGCCGACCACGTCGTGGTCACGGGCATCGGGCACGCGCGGAACCTCGCCGTCGCCGCCACGGGGGACGCGGTGATCGCGGTCGGCGGCAGCTGGGGGACGCTGAGCGAGCTGGCCTTTGCCCGGCTTCTCGGCCGCCCGGTGGTCCTGCTCGCGGGCGCCCCCCGCGTGGAGGGCGCGCTCTCTGCCGCGACCCCGGCCGAGGCCGTCGAGCTGGCGCTCCGGGAGCTCCGCTAGCGCTCAGCGCCCCTTGGGCCCGAGCATCCGCTCGAGGAGGGTGCGTGCTCCGGCCTTGTCGAGCGGCTCGTTGAGGTTGCCGCACTTCGGGCTCTGCACGCACGAGGGGCAGCCGCCCGAGCAGGGGCAGGTGGCGAGGAGGCGGGCGGTGTCCTCGACCCACTTCTCGAAGCGGTCGAAGCCCCGCTCGGCGATCCCGACGCCGCCCGCGTGGCCGTCGTAGACGAAGATGGTCGGGCGCCCGGTCTGGTGATGGAGGTTGGTGGAGAGCCCGCCGATGTCCCAGCGGTCGCACATCGCCCAGAGCGGCAGCAGCGCGATGAGCGCGTGCTCGGCGGCGTGCAGGGAGCCGAGCAGCGCGGGCACGGTTTCGAGCCCTTCCAGGTGGTGTGGCTCGGGGCAGAACCAGACCGCCTCCGTCTCGAATGTCGTCTCCGGCAAGAGGAGCGGGACGAGCTCGATCGTCGCCCCGTCCCGAGCCGCCTTCCTCGCGTAGCCGACCACCTGCTCGGTGACGGCGACGCGCCCGAAGTGGAGCTCGACCCCGAGGCGGTGCGCCGACTGCTCGGCGCTCACGATCGCCGTCTCCGTCTCGCGCTTTGCTTGCGTGTACCAGTCGAGCGCCGCCGGGACGACGAGCGCGACCCTCGCCTCCAGATCGAGCTGCCTCACCAGGTACTGCTGGCCGAGGTGGAGGTAGACGGCCCCTTCGTGCACGGTCGAGTAGGCGCGGTCGCGCTCGACCAGGCCGAGCAGCGCGCCGGTCTCCGCCTCCACGACCGTGAACGCCTCGGGGTCACCCGAGCGCAGCGAGATCCGGGCCGCCGGGTAGTCGCGCCCCTTCCAGACGAAGCCTCCTCCGGTGCGTTCCAGCTCGGGGAGCGTGGCCGCCCGGCGCAGGGCCTCCGGGCCGAGGACGGCTGCATCCTCCTCGCCGAGCGGGGCCTCGTAGGCCGCCGCGAGCACGTGCGGGTCGAGGATGCGGGGGTTCGTGTGGTCGAGGATGGCCGCCTCGACGCGCCGCGTGAGGAGGGCCTCGGGCTCGCGCGCGAAGAACTGGTCGAGGGCGTCCTCGCTCGCGACCAGCACCGCGAGCCCGCGTCCTCGCCTCCCCGCGCGCCCCCACTGCTGGCGCAGCGAGGCGACCGTGCCCGGGAAGCCGACCGAGATCGCGCAGTCGAGGAGGCCGACGTCGATGCCCAGCTCGAGCGCGTCGGTGGCGGTGACGCCCAGCAGCTCCCCTTCGACGAGCCGTCGCTCGATCTCCCGGCGCTGCTCGGGCGTGTAGCCGGCCCGGTAGGGGGCGAGGCGGCTCGCGGTCGCCGCGTCGACCCGCTCGACCGTGAAGCGATGGATCAGCTCGGCTGCCTTCCGGCTCTTCGCGAAGCAGATCGTCCGTAGTCCGCGAGTGGTGAGCTGGGCCAAGAGCCGCGCGGCGTCCCCGAGCGGGCTCGCCCGCAGACCCAGCTCGGGGTCGAGCAGGGGCGGGTTCCAGAGCACGATCTCGCGCTCCGCTCGGGGCGAGGCGTCGCGGGCGATGACGGTAGCCGGCTCGCCCGTCAGCGCCTGGGCGAGCTCGCCCGCGTTGGCGATCGTCGCCGAGGCGAGCAGGAGCTGCGGCTCGGCTCCGTAGATCCGCGCGAGGCGGCGCAGGCGGCGCAGCACGTTGGCGACGTGGGAGCCGAAGACGCCCCGGTACACGTGCGCCTCGTCGATGACGACGTAGCGCAGGTTGGCCAGAACGTCTCCCCAGCGGTCGTGGTGGGGGAGGAGGCCGACGTGGAGCAGGTCCGGGTTGGTGAGGACGAGGTTCGCCCAGCGGCGGATCTGCCGGCGTCGCTCGGCCGGCGTGTCGCCGTCGTAGATCGCGGGCCTCGCGCCGGGAGGGCGCAGCTCGGCGAGCGCACGGGCCTGGTCCTGCGCGAGGGCCTTGGTCGGGGCGAGGTAGAGCGCGCGCGTCTTCGGGTCGCGCGCGATCGCGTCGAGCACGGGGAGGGTGAAGGCGAGCGACTTCCCCGAGGCGGTGCCGGTCGTGACGACGACGTTCTCGCCGCGGCGCGCGGCCTCCCACGCTTCGGCTTGGTGGCGGTAGAGAGCCGTGATTCCGCGCGCGGCGAGCGCCGAGGCGAGCCGTGGGTCGAGATCGGCAGGAAGCGGCTCGGTGCGCGCCACGCGGGCGGGCTCGATCTCCCGGTGGACGACCTCCTCGCCCGCGAGCAGGTCGGTCCAGGCGGAGGCGACGCTGGCCATGCGCCCAGTGTGGCAGGGCGCCGTCAGGCGAGATGGGGAGCGATCGCCTCGTCGTAGCGGCGGCGGGGCTGCGCGCCGACGATCCGGGCTCGCTCCTCCCCCCCGACGAAGACGATCACGGTCGGCAGCGAGAGCACGCCGTAGCGGCCGGGAACGCCGAGGTTCTCGTCCACGTTCAGACGGACGAGCCGCACGCGCGCACCGTGCTCCGCCGCCAGAGAGCGCAGGTGCGGCTCGATCGCCTCGCACGGCCGACACCACGGCGCCCAGAAGTCGACCAGCACGGGCACCGGCGAGGCGAGCACCTCGGCGGCGAAGGAGGCGTCCGTGACCTCGTCCATCCGGCCAGGGTAACCGTGCAACATGGGGTCCAACATGGGGTCAGGTCCCGTCTGTTGCACTGCAACATGGGGTCAGGTCCCGTCTGTTGCACTGAGGGTCAGTGCAACATGGGGTCAGGTCTCGTCTGTTGCACTGCAACATGGGGTCAGCAACATGGGGTCAGGTCCCGTCTGTTGCACTGTGTGCCGAGTCCGCCAGAGCGTGCAACAAGCGGGACCTGACCCCCTGTTGCGACCCCCTGTTGCGGGCGGGCCCGCGCTGCTTCTCGATCGAACAGCGCACGATTGTGCGCCGAGTGTGCAACAACATGCGCCGCGAGGGGTCGGCGCAGGTGCCTGCCGGGCTACCGTCGGCGTCATGGCTCGTCCTCTGCGGCTCCTGGTCCCGTACGGCATCTACCACGTCTACGCTCGAGGCAACGACCGTGCTCCGATCTTCCGGGACGACTCGGACCGGGAGCGCTTCCTCGAGCTGGTCGCCGAGGTGCGTGCCGAGTACGGATGGCGAGTCCTGGCCTACTGCCTGCTCGGCAACCACTACCACCTTTGTCCTCAGACGCCCGAGCCGAACCTCGCGAGCGGTATGCGGCAGCTGAACGGCGTGTACGCGCAGAGGTTCAACCGGCGCCATCGGCGATCGGGTCACGTGCTCGAGGGGCGGTACGGAGCACGGCTTGTGCAGGCAGACGAGCACCTACGCTCGGTTCTCCGCTACATCGTGCGCAACCCGGTTCGGGCCGGGCTCTGCGCGAGCCCGTCCGAGTGGCGTTTCTCGAGTTGTCGTGCCACGCTCGGAGAGGAGCCCTCGGGCGTCGTGGACGTCGACGAGGTCCTCTCGTACTTCGGACCGACACCGGAGCTCGCCCGGGCGCGGTATCGGGAATACGTGGAGCAGCCCGGAGACGACGAGCTCGGGCGGCACCCGCTCGTCCACGGGGACGACGCCTTCGTCGTGCACATGCTGCGGGAGCTGGATCGACCACCAGGGGTACCGCGCCGCTACTTCCGGGAGCCGCGGCCCGAGCTCTCCGGTCTGCTCGAGGACGCGAGCGACGCCTCGCTCGTGCTCGCGCAAGCCCATGGGTACTCGCTCCGGGCGATCGCTGCACACCTCGGTCTCAGCGCGTCGACTGTCAGCCGGCGTCTGCAGCGCTACGCAGCGCGCCACGCGCGTGCAACAAACGAGACCTGACCCCCTGTTGCGCGACCGCTACAGCCTGCCCGCGAGCGCGCGAAGCCGGAGCAGCGGCACCCGCCAGACCGCCTCCCAGACGATCGCGCCCGTCATCTTCGACGAGCCGGCACGCCGCTCGACGAAGCGGATGGGGATCTCCCGCACGCGCAGCCCGGCGCGGAGCACTCGGTAGGTCGTCTCGATCTGGAACGCGTACCCGTGGGCCGAGAGCGCGTCGAGGTCGATCACCTCGAGCGCGGCCCGCCGGAAGCACTTGAAGCCACCGGTCAGGTCGCGGACGCGCACCCCGAGCAGGACCTGCGCGTACAGGCACCCGCCGCGCGAGACGGCGCGCCGCAGGAGCCCCCAGTTCTCGGTGCCTCCGCCCGGCACGTAGCGCGAGCCGAGCACGAGGTCGGCGTCCTCCGCGGCCGCGATCAGCCGCGGGACGTCCGCGGGGTCGTGGGAGAAGTCGCAGTCCATCTCCAGCACGAGCTCGGCGCCGTCGGCCAGGGCGCGGCGGAACCCGGCAACGTAGGCCGGCCCGATCCCCTCCTTGCGCTCGCGGTGGAGCGCGGAGAGCCAGGGGAGCTGCTCGGCGAGCCGGTCGGCGAGGTCGCCGGTGCCGTCGGGGGAGGCGTCGTCGATGACGAGCACGCGGTCCTGCGCCGGATCGAGCACCTCGCCGAGCGCCCGCACCAGAGACTCCAGGTTCTCCCGCTCGTTGTAGGTCGGCAGGCAGACGACGGCCCTGGGCACGCTCCGTATCATCGCCGCATGGCGAAGACTCTGCCCCGGAACGCGGAGCTCGCCGACCAGCTCGACCTGCTCGCCGACCTCTCCGAGCTCCTCGGCGAGGAGTCCTTCCGCGTCCTCGCCTACCGCCGCGCCGCCGCCCGCATCCGGGAGACGCCGGCTCCCGTCGCGGAGCTGGCCCTCGCGGGCCGGGCGAAGGAGCTCCCCGGGATCGGCCGCACGATCGAGCAGAAGGTCGTGGAGGCGGTGCAGACCGGCGAGATCCAGGCGCTCCGCCGCCGGCGCGAGCAGGTGCCGCTCGGCGTCGTCGACTTCCTCCGCCTCCCCGGCGTCGGCCCGAAGCTCGCGGCCCGCATCTGGACCCAGCTCGGGATCACCACGCTGGACGGGCTCCGCGCAGCCGCCGAGCAGGGCCGGCTGCGCGAGCTCCCAGGCCTCGGCCCCCGGAGTGAGGAGAAGATCCTGCGCGCCCTCGAGGCCGGCGCGGGCGAGCGGGGCGAGCCGCGTCGCCTGCTGGGTCGCGCCCTCCCCGCGGTGCGGCGGGCGGTCGAGGAGCTGGCGCGGCATCCGGCTGCGCTCGCCGTCTCCGAGGCCGGGAGCGTGCGCCGCCGCCGGGAGACGGTCCGCGACCTCGACCTCGTCGCCACCTCGGACGATGCCCCTGCCCTGATCGCCGCCTTCTGCGAGGCGGAATGGGTCGCCGAGGTGCTCGCTCGCGGGGAGACGAAGGCGACCGTGGCCGGCCACGACGGGCTGCGCTACGACCTGCGCGTCGTTCCGCCCGAGTGCTACGGCAACGTCCTCCAGCACTTCACGGGCTCGAAGGAGCACAACATCGCCCTCCGCGAGGAGGCGCAGCGTCGCGGCCTGTCCGTCTCGGAGTACGGCGTCACCGACGTCGCCACCGGCGAGGTGGTCACGCACCGAAGCGAGGAGGAGCTCTACCGCTTCCTCGGCTACGACTTCATCCCGCCCGAGCTGCGCGAAGGGAGCGGCGAGCTCCAAGCCGCGCGCGAGGGCCGCCTCCCGCCGCTCGTGGAGCTGGCCGACCTGCGCGGGGAGCTGCACGCGCACTCGGACTGGTCGGCGGACGGCCGGGACTCGATCGAGGCCATGGCGCGGGCGGCTCGCGCGCGCGGGTACCGCTACCTCTGTGTGACCGACCACTCCCACTACCTCCGCGAGGGACGGCTCGAGGCGCAGTGGGAGGAGATCGACGCCGTGAACGAACGGGTGCGGCCGTTCCGCGTCCTGCGGGGGATCGAGGTCAACATCCGGGCGGACGGAACCCTCGACGTCCCGGACGACGTCCTCGCGCAGCTCGACTGGGTCGTCGCCTCCCTGCACACCTCCTTCGAGCGCAGCCCGACCGAACGGATCCTGGCCGCGCTCGACCACCCGCACGTCCACTGCCTCGGCCACCTGACCGGACGGCGCCTGCTCCGCCGGGAAGGAGCGCCCGTGGACGTCGAGCGAGTCGTCGAGCGGGCCGCCGAGACGGGCACCGCGCTCGAGCTGAACTCTCAGCCCGACCGGCTCGACCTGCGCGACACGCACGCGCGGCTCGCCGGAGAGGCGGGCGTGCTCGTCCCGGTCACGACCGACGCGCACTCCACCGCCGCTCTCGCGAACGCCGAGCTGGGGGTGGCGCAGGCCCGGCGGGCCTGGCTGACCGCGGCGCAGGTCCTGAACACGCGCTCCTGGCGGGAGATCGAGCGGCTGCGCCGGCGATGAGCACCTTCCGCGACGACGGCGCCGCCGCGCTCGAGTGGGTCGCCTCCTACCTCGAGCGCCTCCGCGAGCTCCCCGTGCTGGCGCGGGTGGAGCCGGGCGAGCTCCGCGCCGCGCTCCCTGCGGCGCCTCCGGAGGAGCCCGAGCCCTTCGCGTCCGTCCTCGAGGACCTCGACCGCGTCCTCCTGCCCGGGCTCACCCACTGGCAGAGCCCGCGCTTCTTCGCGTACTTCGCGACGACGGGCGCCGAGCCCGGAGTGCTCGCCGAGCTCTTGATCGCGGGGCTCAACCAGGTCGGGATTCTCTGGCGCACCTCGCCCGCCCTCCAAGAGCTCGAGGAGGTGACGCTCGACTGGCTCGCCCAGCTGCTC
>Ga0073934_10002732_pt1 | contig 35313 bp, 27 predicted proteins | sample LarsenN4metaG_FD_76834 | JGI IMG/M metagenome (GOLD analysis project Ga0073934, IMG submission 76834) | Hot spring sediment bacterial and archeal communities from British Columbia, Canada, to study Microbial Dark Matter (Phase II) - Larsen... ... | reverse complement strand
GATCGGTTCGCTGACGGGCGTGGCGTAGTCCATGTAGTCCATGCCGAAGTAGCCGGCGCGAGGATCGAAGACGCGCGGCGTGTAGCCCGGGCCGGGAAGCTGGATGAAGGAGTGATGCTGGCGCACGGTGACGGCCTGGTCCGTGGGCACAACCGTGCGGACCAGGAAGCCGGGGTCGTCGCTGGTGAAGGTGAGTGTGGCTTCGACCTCCGAGTTTTGCGGAAAATTCCTCGTGCGCGGGAGATAAAAGGCGCAGCGGGAAGGGTCGAGGCCGAACTGGCCTTGATTCGTGCGGCGGAGGACGCCGGTGACGTCGTGGGCGTCGCGAAGGAAGAAGGCCGCAGCGTCCACCAGCACGCGGCCGGCTTCTTCGGCGGCGACGTCGAAGCCCCACAGGACGGATTCGGCGAAGGAGTCGCGCACGGCGCGGCGCTCGTCGGGATGGTCGGTGACGGCGCGAAACTCGTAGTTCGACTGGGTGAGCAGCACCTTGGGGCCGGAGCGCTCGAAACGCACCACGCGGCTGCTGCCAAGCTGGCCGCGATCAAGGCCGATGTCGTTGGAGCCCACGCCGGCGGGCAGGGAGTTCACGTACAGAAATTCGTCGCCCCACTTGTCGATTTCCAGCCAGATTTTGCCGGCCTTTTCGTCCCAGTAGAAAGTGAAGTAGCCGGTGAACGGCTTCATGCCGGCAGTTTTGGCGGCGATAGTCTGCGGCGCGGCGGGCTCGGGCCGCTGTTGCGCGGCGGTGAGAGAGCAAACGAGCAGCACGGCGACGAGGACGGAGCAAAGGCGCTTCATGGGTTTCCTCCATAGGCGGCAGAAATGGAAACAGGTTTATATCAGACGGGCGGACGGTTGATGAGGGGAAAAGTTATCCGCACCGAGCGGGCGATTTTCTTGCCAAGTGAGAGCGCCATCATGGGCCGAGGGTCTTCTTAACCAAGTCGGGCATTTCCTTTCGCAGGACGCCCTTGCTGACAATTTTGCCTTCGCGGTCGAGGAGGAAGTGCGTGGGTATGCCGCGGACGTTAAAGAGTTTCGCCAGGTCGGTCTTCCATTTCTTGCCGTCAAAGATCTGCGGCCAGGGGATGGCCTTTTCAGCGAGCATTTTTTCCAGTCTCTTGCGGTCGTCGTCAAGGGAGATGCCCAGGATGACGAAGCCCTGCTTCTCGTACTGGTGGTGGAGTTTTTTGAGTAGCTGAACCTCCGCTACGCAGAGCCCTCACCAGCTGGCCCAGAAACTGAGCAGGACGACCTTGCCGCGATAATCGGCAATGTTGAGCGGCTTGTCGTCGAGAGTCTTGGCGGTGAACGCCGGCACGGGCTGGCTCACGTTCAGGTGCAGGAGTTCGAAGAGTTCCGCCCGACATTGTCGCCTTCCTCCGAATCCGGAGCCTCCTGGGCCGCGGTTTCGAAGACGGCCTTGGCTTTATCCTGATCCTTCTTGTCCAGATAGGAACGCCCGAGGTACAGGCCGGCAGTTGCGCGCGCCTTCTTATCCTTCATGTGCGGAAGAACGGCCTGCAGCTTTTGAATGAACCAGTCCGGGTCTTGCTTATTACGCGACACGGCATACACGGACGGGAACACGCGCTGCCAAGCAGAATCTTCAGGCTTCAGAGTGTCCAGCGTGGCCACGAATTCGCTGTGGAATTCGGGGCGAATCAGAAGCCAGAGCGCCTCGCGGGCCGCCTCGTCGGCGGCGGGCGTGCCGGGATGTGCGAGGCGATACTGCCAGATTATCTCTGCCCATTTCCGGGCCGGGCTTTCTTCGCCGGGCTTTTTCTTTTTGGACTGTTCGAAGCGGCGGATATCCGCGCGGGCCTGCTGGGCAAGATGAGTGACCCACTTTTTCTGGGGATCTTCCGGTTCTTTGGGCTTGTCCTGCGGCAGGACGAGGGGCGCGAGGAGGAAAACCAGGCCCAGCAGGCATATGCCGCGGTAGCTAACGGGCGCGGTTCTCATGTGGACCTCCAGATGGCGGCCACTCTACGCCAGCGAGGAACAGTGCTCAAGAGGTAATTCATCCGTTTCGATTTCAACGAAGCGTTTGACGGTACATGCGATGGTGCACGACATTTGACGCGCCCGGCCAAGCGGGGGTGAGCAGCGAATGTGCTATATTTTGAGTTTCTGCGCGAGGCAAAGAACGGTGAGGAAGCTGCGCATTTCTATCGTGGAGTACCTGAACACGGCGCCGCTGGTGTGGGGCTTCACGGATGGGCCGCTGCGGGGGAAATACGAGCTTGATTTTGCGGTGCCCGCGCAATGCGCTGAGGCGTTGCGGCGCGGCGCGGCGGACATCGGCATTATCCCGGCCATCGAGTACCAGCGCATGGACGACGTAGTGGTGCTGCCGGGGATGTCCATCGCGGCGAAAGGGCCGGTGCGCAGCATCCTGGTGATTGCGAAGAAGCCCATCGAAATGGCCACGCGCGTGGCGCTGGATACCAGTTCGCGAAGTTCGCAGGCGTTGGTGCGGCTGCTGTGCCGGGAGCGCTGGGGCATCGAGCCGGAGTTTGTACCGGCGGCGCCCAGCCCATCGGCCATGCTCGATCTGGCGGACGCCGCGCTGGTGATCGGCGACCCCGCACTGCGCATCGTGGTGAGAATGGACGAGCTCACCGCGCGGCGCGCAAGCGACGGAACTTGCTGCGGCGGCGACCCGAACGAAATGCCCGTGCCCGGACACGAGACGCTGTTCATTTACGACGTGGCGCACGAATGGCGGGAAATGACCGGGCTGCCGTGCGTGTTGGCCATCTGGGTGGCGCGGCGGGACGCGGCGACACTTGAGGTGGTAGCGGATTTTCTGGCGTCGAAAGAGTACGGGCTGGCGCACCTCCCAGAAATCGCCGAGGGCGCGGAAGAAAAACTGAAAATGCCGGCGGCTGTGCTGGAGAGCTACCTGCGGGACAACATTGATTTTTCGCTGGATGAGGAGAACCTGGCGGGGCTGCGGCTGTATTTTGAGAAGTGCGCGGAGGCGGGGCTGATTGCGAGGGCGAAGGCGGTGGAGTTTGTGGAGGCTGCTGAGAGAAAGGGTGTAGGGTTTCGGGTGTAGGGTGTAAAGCGGGAAGGAGATTCTTGGTCCGCCCCGAAGGGTGGCGGCGGGCTCAGAATGACAAACTGAGCGATGGGGATCACGCAACAACAGGCATTGGAGATGTTCGGGTCGGACGACCTGATTGGGATGGGCATGGCGGCGATGGAAGTGCGCCGTGCAAAGACCGATCCGCGCATGGTCACCTACCAGATTGACCGCAACATCAACTACACGAACTTCTGCACGGAGTACTGCTCGTTCTGCGCGTTCTACCGGCCGCTGGGGTCTCCGGAAGGCTACGTGCTGCCGCTCGAGGAAATCCACCAGAAGATTGCAGAGATGATCGAGCTGGGCGGGACAGGCGTGCTGTTACAGGGCGGGCTGCACCCGGACCTGCGCATCGGGTTCTACGAAACGATGCTGCGCTCGATCAAGCACAAGTTCCCAAAGGTGCACCTGCACTGCTTTTCCGCGCCGGAGATCCTGTGCATCGCGGAGGTCTCCGGGCTGGCAGTGCGCGACACCATCGCGCGGCTGCGCGACGCGGGGCTCGACTCGATTCCCGGGGGCGGGGCGGAGATCCTCGACGACGAAATCCGCGCGCGGATTTCGCGCTTGAAGTGCAGCAGCGACGAGTGGGAAAGTGTGCACCGCGCAGCGCACGCGCTGGGCATGCGCACTACGGCGACCATGATGTTCGGTTGCGGCGAGGAGTACCGCCACCGCGTGAACCATCTCGAGCGCATCCGGAGGATTCAGGCCGATACCGGCGGGTTCACCGCGTTCATCCCGTGGATGTTTGCGCCGGAAAACACGCCGCTGGGAAAGAAAGTGGAGCAGACCACGGCGGTGGACTACCTGAAGACGCTGGCCATCAGCCGCATGTACCTGGACAACATTGACCACATCCAGTCGAGCTGGCTGACGCCGGGCATCAAGGTGTGCCAGGTGGGACTGCAGTTCGGCGCGGACGACGTGGGGAGCATTCTGATCGAAGAAAACGTCGTCTATGCGGCGGGCGTGCGCAACCGGACGAACGAGGCCGAGCTGCGGCGCATTATTGTGGATGCGGGATACATTCCGGCGCAGCGGGATACGCTGTATCGAGCCTATTTTCTGAAGTGATCAGCGCACAGTGATCGGCGGTCAGAAAATCCCGCCTCTGAAAAGGCGGGCTACAAGGTCTCCCACTTAAGTTAGACTCCGCGAAGAGGGCTGCTTTCCCTCAGTTTCTTGGCGTGAAGTGCAAGACAATGACCGCGCAAGGGCGAACCGGGCTGCGGGGAAGTATCGCCGCGGCGCAGCTTGTTTGCGTGTGTGTGTGCGCGGGGTGCTTTGTGGTGCGCGGGCAGAGGTACGCAGACTTTGTTACGCCGACACCGCTTGCGCTGGAACACACGCTGGTGATCGGGTTCCTGGGCGGAAGGGACAAGTGGAACGACGACCGGCGCGGGACGCGAAAACTGGCGCTCAAGCTGCGCGGCATGAAGCTGCCGGGAGTTCAAGTGGAGACGGTGGAGAACAAGGAGCGCGAGCTGGCCATCGAGCTGGTCCGCAATGCGTTGGACTGCGACAGGGACGGGAAACTGAACGAGGAGGAGAAGAAGTCAGCGCGGATCATCATGTACGGCCAATCTTTCGGCGGGGCGGCGGTGAACAAAGTTGCGCGAGAACTGAAAGTCATGGGCGTGCCGGTGCTGTTGACGGTGCAGGTGGACAGCGTGGGGCGCGGCGACGGGCTGGTGCCGTCGAACGTGACACGGGCGGCGAACTTCTATCAGCGCGACGGATTCTTCATCCGCGGGGAGAAAAACTTCCGCGCGGAAGACCCAACGAAGACGACCATCCTCGGCAACTTTGAGTACAGCTATCGCGGCAAGAAGATCAATGTTTCGCATCTCCCCTGGTACCAGCGGACGTTTTTGACCGCGCACGCGAAGATGGATTCCGATCCGCAGATGTGGGAAAAAGTTGAGGCCATGATTCTCGGGGGAATTCGAAAATAGAGAGCGGAAAATAGAAATTTGGAGAAGAACACCGCGCATGAGCGGGTTTTCACTGTTTCTGATCGTGGTTGTGCTGGTGCTGCCGGTGCTGGTGGTGGCGGCGTCGGTGTTTCACTGGCTGGGGGAAAAGCGAGAAAAGGTTGACCTGGACCGGGAGGCGGAGGAGTCCCGGCGGGAGATGGAAGAGGGGTTTCCGAAGGAGGCCGAGGCAGGGAAGGACACTGGCGACGATGATGAATAGCCCCGCCTCTGAAGAGGCGGGCTACAAGGGTCCGGGCCGCGGATGCCCGCCCTCCCGCGATTGCGGGACGGGGCGGGTGCTACATTTTCCGGGGCGGGTGGACGGTGAGTTCGACGTCGGTGCCGTCGGGGAGGTCGAGGGGTTCGGCGGGGTGAAGGGTGCCGTCTTTGTAGCGGGCGCGGATTTTGCGAGTGGCGAGTGGTGCGTGGCGAGTGGCGAAGCTCTCTGGTTCACGGTGGTGGGAAGGAGCGGCACGGCCCGCAGTATTGTCGAGGGCTTGGTTGGCGAGGCGGTCGGCGTCGCGATTGAGTTCGCGGCGCACGTGTTCGACGGCGAAGTAGGCCAGGCCGCGAGCCAGCTTCTGCGCGTGCTCAAAGAGCGGGCGGAGATCAGCGTTCTTCACTTTGTAGAGGCCCTGCATCTGGCGGACGAGCAACTCGGAGTCGCTGAGGACGCGCAGCTTCGAAATGCCGTGGGCGGTGGCGAAGTCGAGTGCGGCGATGAGCGCGTAGTATTCGGCCACGTTGTTGGTGTGGCGGCCGATATGCTTGTGCAGCGTTTTCAAGATCGAGCCATCGGGCCGGCGGAAAACCACGGCGTAAGAGGCGGGGCCGGGGTTGCCGCGGGCGGCGCCGTCAATGTTGGCGGTGTGCACGTCGGCGGGGCGCGCGGGCTCCTCGAAAAGACGGGGACGATGGGCGGGCGCTTTGGCGTGGCGCTTCATAGATCCCGGCAGACGGTCATTTTCATTTGAGAGAACTGTACTTCAGGGGCGAAAACCCAACTTATCCACAGGAGCGTCCGGTCAGGGCGGAAGCCCTGACCTGCAATCCATTTCGTCATCGGAAGGGTGCTAGGTCTCACTGGATTTGGAAGACTGCGCGAGGGCTGCGGTCTGCGTTGCGGCTGCGGGCTGGGATTGCGGGGTGGCGTAGAGGATGCGCGTGCACGACTCACAGTGGAAGATCTCTTCGCAATTCGGGTCGCGCAACATCTGGTACGTGTGGGGCCGCACGCGGACGCGACACATGGAGCAGGTCTCGTCCTCGCGGACTTCGGATAGGGCCACGCCGCTGTGCTTGCGAGCAATCTTGACGTAGATATCGAGCAGTTCCTCGGGCACGGCGGAAACGGCGCGGCTGCGCTGGGCTTCGAAGGCGACGCGCTCCTTTTCCGCGACGTCATGTTCGGCGGCGATGGCCTCGCGGTCGATTTTGGCCGCCGCTTCCGCCTCCACCAGGAGTGTTTCGGCGGCCTTCACCTGGCGCTCGTACTCTTCTCCGGCGACCATGCGCTCGAGGAGGCGATCCTCGGCGGCGGCGATTTCCTTTTCCGCCGTTTCGATTTCGTGGAGGAGGGCCTTGTAGGCCTCGTTGGTTTTCACCGAAGCGGTCTGGTCCTTGTACTTGCGGACCTTTTCCTTCCACTGCTCGACATCCATTTCATAAGTCTTGCGGTCGCGGAGACTTTTGCTGAGAGCGTCTTTGGCCTGGGCGAGCTGGGTGCGGACGGCTTCGACGCGAGAATTCACTTCAGCCAGACGTTTGGGCAGGGCGGCCAGGCGGGCGCGCACGTCAGCGAGGCGCACGTCAACGGTTTGAAGCTCGATCAAGTGGCGGACATGTGTGTGCATCGAGGGCTCATTCTAACACAGGCGCAGGCCCGCGCCCTTCGGGCGAGTCTTTTGCTGGAGATGGGACGTATACAGGATGAGTATGATGGTCGCGGCATGGATGTCGTGGGAGGGGCCGTTGGCCCGCTCGGAGCTTGCGGCGGAGGTCGCCCGGTTGCGGCATGGGGACCCGGAGGCGCTGAGGGCGCTGCTGGCGCGCTACCAAAACCGGCTGTAGCGCTATCTGCTGCGGCTAGTTCGTGATCAAGCCACGGCCGAGGACTTGTTCCAGCAGACCTGGCTCCGCGTGGTGGAGAAAGTTCACCACTACGACGCGCGGCGGAGTTTCGAGGCTTGGCTTTTCGCGCTTGCTCACAACCTGGCGATAGACCATCTGCGGCGCTGCCGATCGGAAAGTCTGGATGAACTGCTGTCCTCGGACGAGCCCCGGCACATACAATTCCCAAGCGCAGGGCCGGATGCGCTGGACCGAGCGCTGGAGCAGGAGCGCGCCGGTGCGGGGATTGAGGCGTTCGACGAGTTGCCGGCCGTCTATCGCGAACTGCTGAGCCTGCGCTTTGAGGAAGAGATGAAACTCGTGGAGATTGCCGAGGTGCTGGACGTGCCGCTCTCCACGGTGAAGACGCGGCTGAAGCGGGGATTGGAGCGCCTGCGGAAACAACTGGTCAACATGGCCCCGCGGGAGATCGGGCAATGAAAAACGGACCCGAATCGATCCCGGAGATGCTGGCGCCGGCGGCAGCGGGCGCGCTCGACGACAAGGAAGAGCGGCGCGTGGAAGAACACGCGGCGACGTGCGCCGAATGCGCTGCGGAATGGGGGCGGTGGAAACGCTTGGGCGGCGCCTTGCACCGCCTGCGGGACGGAAGTGTCGCAGGGTTTTTCTTTCTGCCCCGGCTGCGGCACGTCCATTCATGCCACCTGCTCGCAGTGCGGCAAGTCGCTGCGGAGGGAATGGGGGAACTGTCCCTATTGCGGAACGCGAATCGCCGCGCAAGCAAGCGCCGGTTAAAGGCCATCCGCGGTTAGAATTCCAGTGCGTTTTGCGGGAGGGAAAGATGCCGCATGTGCAAATCAGTTGGGTGGCTGGACGCAGCGAGGAGCAGAAGCGGAAAATCGTACAGCGTGTGACGCAGGCGTTGGTGGAAGACGGCAAAGCCAAGCTGGAAAACATCCACGTGACGTTTCTCGACCTGCCGGCAAGCGACTACGCGGAGGCGGGAGTAACCGTGGCCGATCAGCGGCGTGGGACGTAACTTGCCGTTTGAAGGTTGCAAAGTTGGAAGGTTTACAGGTTCAAGAGCGCAGCCATCTTTCGGCGGGGTCAACGTTCAAACCTTCAAACCTTCAAACCTTCCAACCTTTCGACTCTTGCTTCGGGGCCTACTTCTTTTGGTGCTTGGCGATGTAGTCCGCAGCGAAGTCGCGCAGGTTGGTGCTGCGCAGGCCGATTTTCTTGGCTTCCGCTTCGGCGTCTTCCAGCTTCCAGCCATCCTTCAGGACACGGTAGATCATCCAGAACGCACCGACGCGATTGGCTGAACCGCAGTGGATAAAGACGGGGCGGTTGGCCGGGTCGCCCAGCACCTTCAGAAACTGGCTGGCGTTTTCAGGCTTGGGGTTCAGGCCGTCCACGGGGATGTGAAAGTAGCGCAGGCCGACTTCTTTGGCCTTGGCGGCCTCCTCTTCGGCGTTGAACTCGGCGGCCTGGCGGAGGTTGACAACAGCCTTGATGCCTTCGGCCTTCATGCGCGCGAGGTCCTCGAGCGTGGGCTGGCCGCCCGTGCAGATCTTCTCGTTGACGCGCAGGAAGTTCTTGATTCCGGGATAGTCTTGCAGTGCGGGAAGAGCGCAAGCCAGCAGGGCCACGACAGCGCATCCCAAGAGTTTCTTCATTGGCACGACTCCTTACGATTTCTCTGACCTGAGCGACCGGCAAGTTCCGTGGAACAGGCGAGCGAAGATTTTCCAGCCTCTTCGCCGGGGGCGGGCCTGCACTGCTATTCTCTCGCGCGCACGCGACGTGCGCAAGTCCGGCGCGAAGCAAGGGCGGAAGCAAGGCGGCGGGGCACGTTACGCGGAGGCAACACGCGCGCCGAAGGGAAGCCGCTCCGTGGTATCTTGATTGAACTGTTTGTAATGGAGTCACTGTGCGGAAAGCGGAGACACATTCATGAGCCTGCTCCCACAAGAACCCGGGTCCGCGACCGTGGAGATACTCCGCGCCAGCGAAATGGATGAGGCGCGCAGCATCCAGCAGGCCATGGTGACGTTGGAACCGTTGTGCGCGCCGCCCTTTGAGATCGCCAGCTGCTTCCGTCCGGTGACCGAAGTGGGCGGGGATTTCCTGGATTACTTCTGGCTGGAAGACCGGCGGCTGGGGCTGTACCTGGGTGACGTGGTGGGCAAGGGGCTACCAGCGGCGATGTACGCGGCGCTAGCCGTGGGGACGTTGCGCGGCATCCACAAGCGAGGCACGCCGCCGACCACCGTTCTGGAATTGATGAACGAGCGGCTGCGCATGCGGGTGGTCCCCGGGCGCTATTGCGCGGTGCAGTACGCGGTGTTCGACGCGGGGACGCTGGAGGTGTGGTACGCCAATGCGGCGCTGCCGCGGCCGGTGCTGGTCTCTGCGAAAGGGTGCCGCGAGGTGGGCGAGGGCGGGCTGCCCTCGGGGATGTTTTCCGACGCGCGCTGGGAGCCTTACGCCGTGCAGCTCCAGCGCGGAGAGGGCATCCTCTTCTGCACGGATGGGATCCTGGAGGCGCGCAACGCGGAAGATGAGGAATTCGGCGTAGGGCGGCTGATTGAAATCTGCCAGCAGAACACCGCCGAGAAAGCGAACACGCTGCTGAGTCGCTTGTTTTGTGCGGTGGACGATTTCAGCGGCGACACCGCGCCCCACGACGACATGACCGCAATCCTGCTGAAGATCTACTGAAGTCGCCAGTCCTGCTTTTTTTCGCCGGCCAACTGGTCCATCACTTTGAGAACTTCCTCGGCCCTCGCGCGCACCTTGTAGTTCTCCGTCAGGTTTAACCACAGGACCTTTCCATCTGCGTCCAGCAGGAACTCGGCCGCGCGGGCGATGTCTGCTCCGCGAAAGGCGGCTTCGTGGAGCAGATCGTAGCGGCGAATCACTTCCGCTTTTTCGTCGGAGAGAAACGTGAAGGTGAAGCCCTGCTTCGCGCAATGCGTGCGCGTGACTTCAACGGGATCCACGCTGATGGCCACCAGGCGCACGCCGCGGGCGGCAAATTTCTCCAGGCTTCCCTGCAAACTCCGCAACTCGGAGTTGCAGTAGGGTCACCAGTAGCCGCGGTAGAAAACCAGCAGGACGGCAGGAGCATCCTTGCCGGCGCGCCTGCCGGCCAGGGCCGGGTCGGCGAGGAGGTCGGCGAGACTCACGGGCTTGCCGTCCACATCCGGCAGGGTGAAACCGGGAGCTTTCTGGCCCACCTGCGGAGCGCCCTGGGAAGGCGGGAGCTGAGCGAGAAGCGGGCCGGAGAACGCGAGCAGCGCAAGGGGTGCAAGATTGAACAGTCGCGATGACCTGTGAAGTCTCATTTCCGAGTCTCCTGAGGCGAGGTCTTGAACACAGGCCATTGGATGCATCCAGGAGCGGAATGATTCGCGGACGCAGCCGACGGGCAAGTTGATTGACAGCGGAAAGGTCGGGGACTAGGCTAGGCCGTATCCGGTGGGAGTGTTGCTAGAAAGCGAACAGGTGCGCTGCACCGGCAGTTCGGCGACGGCGCGGGCCGCAAGCCCGTAGCCGGCGGGAGGATGAAAATGAGAATCGGGCTACGGCCAGCGATGCTGGCGGCGGGGATGGTGATCCTGAGCCTGGCCGGAATGGGCGGCCAGGCCGCGCAGAAAGGGGAGAAACTGAAACCAGGCGAGGTGGTGGCGCGACACGTGGCCTCCTTGCGGCAGCCGGGAAGCACCGCGGCCACGACATCCCGCAAACTGCAAGGGGCGGCGGAGTTCAGGATTCTGATGGGTGGCGCGGGAAACCTCATAGGAAAGGCGAGCTTTGTTTCCGGGGGGCGCCAGTTTGAATTCCGCGTGGACTTCGAGGACCCGGCGTACCACGGGGAACGCGTCAGCTTCGACGGCGAGAAAGTGGAAGTGGGGACGCTGCGGCCGGGTGCGCGGACACCGGTGGGAGACTTTCTGTTCTCCAACAACGAAATTGTGAAAGAAGGGCTGTTCGGCGGGGCGCTTTCCACCGCCTGGCCGCTGGCGGATCTCGCCAGCCGGCAGGCGAAGCTGAAATATGAGGGAATCAAAAGCGTGGGCGGGCGGAAAGTCCACGTACTGAAATACCAGCCGAAAAAGAGCGGAGATATCAGCATCACTTTGTACTTTGAGGTGGAGACATTCCGGCACGTGGGGAGCGTGTACAGAATGTCCTACGGCGTGCCGATTGCCGCTACGCCAGCGCAAGCCGTGAAGCAGGAAAGCTCCGAATATGCGCTGGAGGAGAGCTTTGGCGAGTTTGAAGCCATCGCAGGCTGGACGCTGCCCACCCGGTGGAAGATCGTCTACTCCAGACAGACGGCATCGCGGGGGAATTCGATCTGGCAGTGGGAGATCCAGTTCGACAAGAGCAGCGATCCGGGAGACAAGTAAGCAGAGATGAGGGATCCGCCAGACGCGCCCAACGCGCTGCGGGGCGCGCCCGGCCGGAGCATGCGCCGGGAAGCGAGCGCGCTCAGCCGCGCATCATCGAGATCAACTTCTTCAATTTCTTTTGCGTCTTCTTCAAATCCTTGCCCAAGGCTATGGCTTTTTTTTGCAGGTCGCCGGTGGTGGCCTTGGCGACCTTGGAGATTTCCGCGGCGGCCTTGCCGGCGTCGCGGGCGGTGCGCTCGGCGGCGCCGATGGTGGTGCCGATGGCTTCGGCGGCCTTGGTGAGTCCGGTCTTCTTTGCCATGGTTGCCTCCCGGGCGGCGGGCATGGGTGCCGCGCGCCCGCTGGAATAGGTTGCGAAATAGTACAAGAAAGACGAAGCGACGAAAAGACAAAGTAGGAACGTGTTGCAGAGTTGCAGGGACGAGCAGGGAAATGCCGGCGAACTGGGCAATCTAAAATCTCGGGTCTTGAAATTTCCGAAGCGGGGCCAGCGTAGAAGGATAAGAGTCTGACGTCCGGGTGACGCGAGCAGGGCCGGAGGAGCGGGCCGCCAGAACAGGCGGAAATCAGGGAGGAGGGTGAGTGGCCATGAAAAGAACAAGAGTCTTTTCGCTGGTGTTGTGCGGCCTGGTGCTGGGCGCGATGGGCAGCGCGCTGGCGTTTTTGCCGAGAGAAGTCCAAGCGCAAGCGGCGGTGCCGCCAAGCGGCACGGAGGCGGCCAAGCGAGGCGCAGAAATCCTGGCCGCTGGGGCTCAGGCGGCGGGCGGGGACGCGGTGAAGACAATCGAGAGCCTGCAACTGCAGGCTTCGGGGAGCGCCAATCTTCCTACGGGGCCGCTCAACATCGTAGTTAAGGTGCTGCTCGCCTATCCGGACCGGGCCCGTGTGGAGACCGATTACGGCATGGGTAGCATGACCAACGGCTTCGACGGGAAAAGCGGCTGGGTGGCCACGCCGCAGGGGAATTTCGACGTGCCCGCGGACATGAGCGCGGAATCGCTGCGCGGAATTGACCTGACCGGAGCCCTGGGCGTTTACAAGAAGAGCCTGGCGGGGAAGGCCGAGGCCGAGTTTGTCGGCGAGCAGGAAGTGGAAGGCAAGCAGACTGTCCTGGTGGAATGGACCGGGCCGAGCGGAAAGGTAAAGCTGTATTTCGATGCGCAAACGAAACTGCTGGTCGCGGCGAAGTACCGCGCGCTGACCATGCAGGGTGCCGTGGAGGAAGAGCGCCGCTGGAGCGATTTCCGCGAGGTGGACGGAGTGAAATTTCCCTTCCGCTGGGTGACGTACCGCGATGGCGGGTTGTATTCCGATCTAACACTTAATGAACTGAAGCTGAACGCAAAGATTGAGGCCAGCGCGTTCGACAAACCGCAATAAAGCAGCCGCTGGCGACGCGTGGCCGGCGAAGAAAGAAGGTAACAGGAAGCAGGTAGCAGTAGGACACTTCTTCAGACGTGGGTGCGGACAATCCCTACGATATGGACAGAAGAACTTTGCCGATGTTCTGGCGGGCGTGGATGAAGCGGTGCGCGTCGGCGGCTTTTTCGAGAGGGAAGATCTTTCCGACGACGGGTTTCACTTCGCCGGCCCGATACATGCCGAAGATTTCGTCCATTTCCTTTTTCAGTAAGGCTTCGCGGCCCTGCATGCGCCCCAGGTGGACGCCGATCACGGCCAGGTTGCGATCAATCATGGGCAGCGGGTGGTAGAGGCGCGTTTGCAGCAGGGCCCTGGCGATGCGCCAGAGGCTGCGTTTGCCGTCGGGCCCGACGGCAGCGGAGAAGCCATACACAACAAGTCGTCCTCCCGGGCCCAGGCAGCGCTGGCTGCGCTTGAAGTAGTCTCCGCCCACCGCGTCGAAGGCCAGTTCGATGCCGTCGGGAGCCACGCGGCGGACGACCTCGACGAAATCCTCCTTGCTATAGTCAATCGGATAGTGCACACCGCTCTGGCGCAGATAGTCCTGCTTGGACGAGCCGGCGGTGCCGAAGATGATGAGCTTTCGCGCGCGGGCCAGTTGCACGGCGGCCATGCCCACGCCTCCCGCGGCGGCGTGAATCAGGATGCGGTCGCCGGGCTGGAGATTGCCCATCTGGAACATGGAGTGATAGGCGGTGAGGTAGTTGACGGGCATGGCCGCGGCGTGGTCGAGAGGAACTTCATCGGGAACGCGGAACACCTGCTGCGCGGGAACGGCAACGAGTTCGGCGTAGCCTTTGAACTTGGTGAGCGCGGCGACGCGGTCGCCGCGGCGCAGGCTGGGAGCTTGAGGGTCGAGGCCCGGTCCAACGGCTTCCACAAGGCCGGCTACTTCGAGGCCCGGGACGAAGGGCGCTTTGGGTGTGCCCCCGTACAAGCCCATGCGGGCGAGGATGTCTGCGAAGTTGACGCCCACAAAATGGACGCGGATCAGCACCTGCCCCGGGGCGGGCTGGGCGTCGGGCAAGGTGCGAAGCTCAAAAACTTCCGGCGGCCCATACCGCCGAACCACCATGGCACGCATCAAAACTCCAGTGACGAGTGGCCGGTGTCCCTCGGCCAACCTCGGTGGCCTGCATCAGCGCGGGAGCCAAGTTGGCTGCGAGCCCGCGGAACCCAAGCCCGGCGCACTCGACAAGCGACCGGGCAGGGCATAGACTATACGACTTTGCTCCACATAGGAAAGGTCAACGGATGAACTCAGCTTTGCTTCGCATGGTGTCCCGAGCCGCCACGGCCGGGTTGGTTTTGGCGCTGATGACGGCCGCGGCCTGGGGCGCGCCGGGGGCTGGCACGCCGCAGAGTGGGAAGCCGCAGGCGCCGAAACCCGCGGCCAAGGAACCGCATGCAGAGAAGCCCGCCGATGCGGCGACGGGGGAGAAATCGCCTGTGCTGGCGGCGATGGAGGCGGAGCTGGAGCGCTCCATGGCGGTGCTGCAGAAGGAAACTCCCCCCGCGTACTTCCTGGGTTACGCGGTCACCGACCAGACGCGCGTGGAGGTGATGGGCTCGAACGGGGCGCTGCTGAACAGCCAGGAAGCGAGGTCGCGCTTCCTGCAGGTGCAGGTGCGCGTGGGCAGCCACGAGTTGGACAACACGCGCAGGATGGGCGACCGGGAGCGCTTGGGCGGCGGCGGGGCGGTGCCCGCGCCGCTGGAAGACGATGTGCCCGTGCTGCGGCGTGCCATCTGGCTGGAAACAGACCGCGAGTACCGGGTGGCGGCTGAAGCGCTGATCCAGATCAAGACAGGCAGAGAAGTGAAGGCCCAGACCGCGGAAGGTGAAGCGCCTGATTTCTCCAAAGAAAAGCCGCAGAGCTTCCTGGGGTCGCGCGTGACGCTGAGCGTGGACCGCAAGCCGTGGGAGGAGCGTGTGCGGACGTACACGCGGATCTTCCGCGGCTCTCCGGCGGTGCTCAACTCGATCGTGACGTTCAGCGCGCTGGCGGAGAACGCGTACCAGGCCACCAGCGAAGGAACCCGGCTGCAATTCGGCCAGGTGCGCTACCGCCTCGAACTGCAAGTGCAGGCCAAGGCCGAAGACGGCATGGACATCAACCGCTACGCCAACTTCGACTGGACCGATGCTGGTGGGGCTCCGGACGAAGCGAGGGTTACCGCGCAGGTGAAACAACTGATTCGCGAGGCGGAGCTGCTGCGCGTGGCCCCGCTGGTGGAGCCTTTTGCCGGGCCGGTGATGCTGACCGGGCGGGCCGCCGCCGTGTTTTTCCACGAAGTGTTCGGGCACCGCGCGGAAGGGCACCGGCAGAAAGACATCAGCGAGGGGCAGACGTTTGCGCGCAAGGTGGGCGAGTCGGTGCTGCCGGGGTTCATCTCCATCTACGACGATCCCACGACAAAGAAGATCGGCAAGCAGGACCTGCTGGGCTATTACCCGTACGACGACGAAGGCGTGGCGGCGCAACGCGTGCCGCTGGTGGAGAACGGCGTGCTGCGAAACTTCCTGATGTCGCGCTCGCCGCTGGTCGGCTTCCCCAACTCGAACGGACACGGGCGCAGGCAGATCGGCTCCAAGCCGGTGGCCCGCCAGGGCAACCTGATCATCCAGAGTGCGAAGACGATGACCCATGCACAACTGCGGCAGGCGCTGGTAGCAGAAATCAAAAAGCAGGGCAAAGCGTTCGGGTTGCTGATTGACGACATCGCCGGGGGATTCACGAATACGGCGCGGGGGCTGCCGCAGGCGTTCCAGGTGCAGCCGCTGGTGGTCTACCGCGTGTATCCCGACGGGCGGCCGGACGAGATTGTGCGGGGTGTGGACATCGGCGGCACGCCGCTGGTCTCGCTGACGAAAATCGCGGCCACGGGGGACACGCCGGAGGTATTCAACGGGTACTGCGGAGCGGAGTCCGGCTGGGTGCCGGTCTCTGCGGTGTCTCCGCCGGTGCTGATCACGGAGATGGAGGTGCAGAAGAAAGAGACCTCAACGGACAAGCCGCCCATTTTGCCGCATCCCAATCACGACCCGCTATGGAAAGGGGGCCGCCCGTGAGCCGGCCTGCGACAGTGAGAGGACTGCTTCTGGCGATGGCCTGCGCGCTACTCATGGCCGGGAATGCGCCGGCACAGGTGGCGCAGCCGGGCGAAGTGGACCACACGCTGCGGGCCATGCGGGACGAACTGCAGCGCTCCAAGGAGCGGCTGTGCATTGAAAACCAGGAACGCCCCTTCTACATCGAGTACCGTTTGCTGGACGTGGACGTCAAGACGGTGATGGCCGCGTTCGGGGCCTTGCTGAACAGCACGACTTCGCGGAACCGCTTCATGAGTGTGGACGCGCGCGTGGGCGACTACCTGCTGGACAGCTCCAACTTCGTGAGCGACGACGGCTTCCGTGGCTTCATCGGTTCCAGCGGGCAGGTGGGCATTGACCGCGACTACGACTCCCTGCGGCAGGACCTGTGGCTGGCCACCGACCAGGCCTACAAAGAGGCCCTGGTGCGCCTCTCGCGGAAGCGGGCGTACATCCAGAGCCTGGCCCGACCGCCGGACGTACCCGATTTCTCGCGGGTGGAGCCGCTGGTCATGATCAACCCGCGACTGGAAGCGGACTGGACGTCACGGAACTGGGAAGACGAGGCCAAGGCGGTCTCAAGCATCTTCCGGAAGTACCCGGAGCTGTACGGGACGCGGGTGACCTACTACCTGATTTATACAACCCAATACCTGATGAACAGCGAGGGGACGCAGGTGCGCGTCTCGCGCAGCCTGGCGGGCATCGAGGCCAGCGCGGATACGCAGTCCGGCGACGGCATGCGGCTGCACAACTTCTTCAGCCATTATGCGCTGAAGCCGGCGGACCTGCCGCAGGCTTCCGCGGTGCGCGATGCGCTGGAGCGGATGAGCAGGGAACTGGTAGCCCTGCGCGCGAGCCCGCCGGCCCCCGACTATGCTGGTCCGGTGCTTTTTGAAGCCCCGGCCAGCGCGGCCCTGCTGGCGCAGATGCTGGGGCCTTCGGTGGCCGGCGCACGCCCGCCGCTGGCCATGCAGACGATGTTTGAGCAAATGATGGAGCGTCTGGGCGGACGAAGCGAGTGGATCGGACGGCTCAACACGCGGGTGCTGCCGCCGGGCGTGACCCTGCGGGACGACCCGACCGCCAAGGAGTTCAAGGGCGCGCCGCTCATCGGCAGCTACGACGTGGATGAAGAAGGCGTGCGCGCGGAAAGGGTCACGCTGGTGGAAGACGGCCAACTGCGCAACCTGCTGATGTCGCGCCGGCCGGGGCCGGAGTTCGGCCGCTCCAACGGGCACGGACGCGCGGCGTTCTTGAGCGAGCCGAAGCCGACCATCAGCAACCTCTTCTTCGAAGCGACGCAGGGGGAAAGCGCTGCCGACCTGCGCAAGAAGTTCATCGAAGCGTGCAAGCTGGAAGGGCGGGAGTGGTGCCTGAAGGTGAAGCGGATGGACAACCCCGCGCTGAGCGTCCAGAGGCAAGATGATTTTGCGGAAGTGTTTGCCTCCATGGGCGGCGGCGGGGGCGCCGGCGAGCGCCCGCCGCTGCTGGTGGCGCGCGTGTATGTGGCCGACGGGCGCGAGGAACTGATCCGCGGAGCGAAGATCCTCGGCTTGAACCTGCGCGCCCTGCGCAAGATCGAAGGCGTGGGGAACGATCCGGTGGCTTACGCATTCTTCCAGAACCAGGCGCCGGGATTTGCAGGAACGGCGCTGGGCGCGTTCGGGTCGGCGCAGGGCGGGATTCCCAGCACGGTGATTGCGCCGTCCCTGCTGCTGAGTGACGTGGAAGTGCGCGGTGCGCGCGGAGAGCCGCGGCGGCCGCCGCTGGTGCCGCCCCCGCCGCTGAACTAGCCCGCATTTCTCACCAGACCGAGCGCCAAAGGCGCGGAAGAACCACAGCCCAGGGCGCAAACCCTGGGTCAGAATGCCCAAAGGAGAGTGAGCCCTAAAAGGGCGAAAGATAGACCCCGAACACAAGCTGTCTTCTTTCGCCCTCTGCGGGGCTCCGGGTAGGGGGACGCGGGAACCCAGGGCTGACCGCCCTGGGCTAACAATCTGCCGCCCCTCCGGAGCTCAGAGCGTAACGCCCTGGTGAGAAATCCGGGCTAGAAGGAAGCATTCGCACTCAGACGGCCTGACGCGGCAGCTACTGTTTGACCTGTGCGAGGATGTCCTCTTTCGCGTTCAGCGAGATCTTCTCCGGCTTGAATCGCAGGGGCACTTCAATGGTGGTGAATTTCTTGGTGACGTTGATCCAGCCCAGGCGCGCGACGCGGTTGGGCAGGTGCACGTAGATCGGCAGGATATCCTTCCAACCGTCCGGGACCCCGCTCTGAGCTACTTCCCCCTTCAGTGTCCACATGCCGTCGCCGGCATCCTGAAGCTGATAGTGGAACTGATACTGCGCCATGCCCGTCCCGTACACATACTGATTGAAGAACCAGTCCATCTTGCGATTGCCCTCGAGGTCCATGGCCGGGGTCATATGTTTTTCGACGAGGGCCTTGAAATCCTCCGTGGAAGCGGGCTGGTTGTGGTACGTGCGGGTGAATTCCTGCATCATGCGGATAAAACGCTCGTCCGGCTCCTGGCTGCGGGGGTCAAACAGCATCATGCGGATCATGTGCAGGATGTAGCCGCCCTTGTTGTACACGACAACGCTGTAAGCCCGCGGGGAATCTACAGAGTTGAGGCGCTGGCCCATCCAGACAGGCCCCAGAGAATCGTAGCGGCGGTTGCGGAGGTCGGCAGCGGATAACTCCAGCTTGTCCTGGCGGAGCCGTTCCAGAAATTCCTTTTCATTATTTCGGAAGAGCACATAGAGATTTCCGGAGAACTGGGCAAAGCCCTCCGAAAGCCACTGGTCGTGATAGCTCTTCCAGCCCACGCGATGACCCCACCACTGGTGGGAGCTTTCGTGGGCGCGGAAGAAATCGGTCAACTGCAGGTGGTCGCGAATCCCCAGTTGCTGGCGCTGGGTGGAGTCGAAAAAGGAAAGGGACCATAAGTAGATGAGCATGGGCCAGCCTTGGCCGTAGGAGTAAGCGAGGGGCAGGCTGCTCACGGCCAGGCGCTTATAAGGGTAAGGCCCGAAATACTTTTCGAAGACGCGCAGGGTATTGCTCATCTCGATGGCCATCTCTTTGGCGCGATGGGCCGGGGCCAGGTCACCGATGGGAAGCGAAGCCCGTGATGAGTTCATGGACCGCGGCATAGTGGGGTCAATCGCTTGCATCAGGTATTTTGTGTCGTTATCGAGTTCGCGATTGGCGTAGATTTCCACGTCCACGGCGCCCGCTTTTTCGGTGTGAACCTTGAAGTCTCCGTAGGCGAAGCCGGCTACCGCCAGAGGGATTCCGCTCTTCCACACCGATACTGTCGTGTCGCCTTCCTGGGTCTCGCGGACCTTGTCGCCGGTGGCGACCAGGGCGTAGCGCTTGGGGCTGCGAAACGTGATCTCAAAATCGGCGCGCGAGGCGAAGCTGTTCTCGCGCGTGGGATACCAGCCGCCGCTCTGGCAGAAGTAAGTGCCGCCGCCTTCCCTGCGCACTACGCGCTTGCCGGCATACGTGAATTCGAGAGTGAGGGCTTGAGCCGCGCGGGTCGGCTCGCGAAGCACAGCCACCACGTAGTCGCCGTATGACTGGCTGCGGTCCTTGGGGTCGCGGGGCTGGAAAAACGCCAGCGCAGCGCCGCTCGCGTCTTTGACGGATTCGACGCGGAGGTTGGCGTCGAGCACAAAAGAGAGAGCGCGGTCGCCATCGGCGCGGGGTTCGAGCAGGACGCGGGCAGTGGCGCGGAGTTCAGCGCCCACAGTGACCGCGGCGTCAATCTTGTAGCTGCGGATGCGGTAGTCATCGCGGGCCAGCGGGTTGCGGAAGGCCTCGCTCGAGCTGCGGCCGCCGGCGGGAAAACTGAGCCAGGCGTCGAAGAGCGTAACGGGGCCCCAACTGACCCAGCGGCCCACGGTGACCTCCTCCGGGTTGAGGGCGTCCAGCCGGAAGTGGACCCAGCCCTTGTCGCGGGTCTTCAAGTCCGCGGCGAACAAGGCGGTGCGCTTGCGGTCGCCGGAAAGCAGGCTGGCGAAAAGGCGAGGAAGAATCTCCGCACCCACATCTTCGCGTTCCTGCTGGCGCTCGGCGTAGAGCTTGGCGAGCGCGTTGCCCTCCGCGGCGGCCTGCCATTTTAGCTCGGTGGCCAACTGGGCAAACGTGTCGTCACTGAAGGCAAACACAGCCTCGGTGAGCTCCATATCCAAGGACTCCCGCCCGGTGAAGAGAGCAAGCTGCTGCGCCTCGCTAGGTGTGGGCGGATCAAGCTGCACACGGCCGCGGCCGCGGAAGGCGGCGCCAAAGACCACGCCGTTGACAGGCTGGGAGAATTGAATCGTGCCGGAAGAAAGCGTGATGCGGATGCGATCGCGAGTCAGTAAGACGTTTTCCACTGTGGCGGACTTGCCGGGATCAAAGGCCGCCTGCGCAAGGGCATTCCACATCTGCGCTGGATCCTGCGCCGCCCCCGGTGCGGCAAGCACAAGCAAGAGCGGCACGGCCAGCCAGGCGCCAGGAGAACCACAAAGGCAAATAACTTTCATGTTGATACCTCTCGCGAGACTGGCGCGGATTATGAAGGAGAATGAGCGGCGAGACAAGAGCGGGAGGCGCGCTCCTGCGGAGAGGGGTTAAATCAGGCAGGGGTGGCGGTGATGCGGAGAAGCTGGTGGCCGATGAGGATGATGTCCCCATCGGCCAGAGGGGTGCGCTCGCGGACGCCTACGAAGGTGCCGTTCTGGGCCTTCAAGTCCTCCAGGACGAAGCCGCCGGCCTTGAAACTGATGCTGCAATGCTGGCCGGAGAGGTAGGGATCATCGGGAAAGGAAATGGTGCCGCGGGTTCGGCCGAGGATGTTCTCCCCGGGGTGGAGCGGGTAATGATTTTCTTCCACGCCGCCCGGAAGCAGGCGGATGAGTTCGGCAGAAGATTTGTCCACTGGAACGGCGGTCTTCTCGGCCTCCGGAGGCGCAGGCTTGGCCGGCTGAGCGGCCGCGGCGGGGCGGCGCGGAGTCACAAAACGGAACATCTGGCGGCCCATCAGGATGATATCGGAGTTGCGCAGGGAGTAGGGCTTGTTGACACGCCAGAAGATGCCGTTGGCGCTGTTCAAGTCTTCCACCGCGAGGCCCTCGTCGGAGACAGTGAAGCGGGCATGACGCCGCGAAACAAGGGGGTCGTCGGGGAAGAGGATTTCGCCGTCCACGCGGCCCAGGGTGACCAGCGGCTTTTCGATGGGGCGTTCCTCGCCGTGGGAGCCGTCCGGTCGAACAATGAGCAGCGAGTATTTCAGGCGCGGCTTGGTGATGCGCGCCACGGGAGATACATCCAGCACCGCCGTGCCTTTGTGCGTGTGCGGCGTTTCGGCAGCCTTGGCCACGTCCACTCGCCCGGCCATCTGCGGAGCGAGAGGCACAACCTCCACGGCCTTGGCGATCTTCGCATCGCGCCACAGAACCTCGTAGGCCACCACTCTCTCGGCTTTACCCTTCACCTCGGCTTCCGCGACCTGGTGAAAGGGCACGCCAACTGACTTCAACTTGGATTCCAGGAAGGAACGATCCTCATCGCGCAGGCCGGAGACGTAGATGGCGTCCACCTTGGCCAACGTCTGGATGCGCGCGGCGGTATTGACCACGTCCCCGAAAACGTCCTTCTCCTTGATCATGGCCATGCCGTAGTTCATGCCGATGCGCACGTGGATCTGTTCGGGGTCATCCTGGTGGGAGTTGTAGGCATCCAGGGTGCGCTGCATATCCATGGCCGCGCGGATGGCTGCGGCGGGGTCTTCGAAATAGGTCATCAGGGCGTCGCCGATGGTCTTGCAGATGGTGCCGCCGTGCTTTTCGGCCACGGGGCTGAGCATGTCCATGCACTTGTGCACATAGACGAGGCCGGCCACGTCGCCGAATTTTTCGAAGAAGCGGGTGGAGCCGACTATGTCCGCGAACATGACGGCGACTTTGCGGGATAGCTTACTCAGCTCCTGGTCCAGCAGCTTGCGCTTTTCCAGCAGTTCCTGGAGCTTAGCGGATGCGGAGTCGTCGTGTTTCATGCTCGAAAGTGCTGGCAAATGCAAAAGCCTATATGTAAATCGCCGTTATTGCAATATTCGCGGGCTGCTTCCGGAAGAACACACAGGCGCAAAAGCGCCCCGCTACCAACGCGGGCATTTGGTCGGCGCAAGTGCGCGGCATCGCAGCAAAGCTGATCTCAAATCGCCCGGAGTTGCATGAGGAGGGCAGGCCCGAGGCACTGTGGACGATTCCTCCTGCGGTCCTGAGACCTTGCCCGGCAACAGAGCCGCTTTGCGGGTCAATTTAGCCACAGAGCGCAGGGGAGCGATTAAGCGTGGCTTGGGGCGCACGACGTGAGATGGCAAACGCCAGAGCGTGGACCAGTGGCCAGCGTGTGCGCTTCGGGAGAATGGCGCTAACGCCAAGTGTAGGACGGATTTCCCATTGACACCCCTCAGGCCATTTGCCAACATTCGCGACATAAGGCTTCCCGCCACCAGAAGGGGTCGTTTCCCATTTCCTTCGGGCGGCTCAGGAAAGGTGTCGGGCGCGGCCGGAGGAGTGTGCGCCGCGTGGAGCCTGGGAAACCACGAGGCGCGTCGGATGAACCCTGAAGGCGCGAGAGGCGCAGGTTGCCACACTCTCCCCAAGCAAAGCCGAGTTCGGCCCCTATAGCCGGCACCGGGCTGGAACTGCGCATCGGCGCGCAGACAGAAATCGGCCGGGTGCGCGATCTAAACGAAGACCGCGTGCTGGTGTTCGACCTGAAGCGCCACCGGGAACTCAGCGCAGTGGGGACGGAGACCGCGTCGTTGCAGCCGCCAGGTGTGCTGCTGGTGGTGGCGGACGGTATGGGCGGGATGAGCGGCGGCGAGACAGCCGCACAGATGTGCGTGGAGAACCTGCTGGCCAATTTTCTGCAGAAGCTGGATTTCCACCCCGGCGGAGAGCCCCTGGATTGCGGCACGACGTTGAGCGATGCGGTGCGCGAGACGAACGATCTGATTTACTCCCGGGCGTCCGCGGAAGTGCGCCTGCGCGGGATGGGCACTACGCTGACCGCCGCGTACTTGGAAGAAGAGCGCATGAGCATCGCGCAGGTGGGCGATTCCCGCGCCTACCGGCTGCGCGAAGGCGAGTTTGTCCAACTGACGCGCGACCAGACCCTGCTGGTCAGCCTGGCCGAGCAAGGCAAGCTGCCGCCCGGCGGCCTGGGCAAATCCTGGAAGAACATGCTGCTGCAGGCCGTGGGCGCGCAGGCCAATCTCCAGGTGGCCATGACGGAGAGCGACTTGCGCGACGGTGACTGTCTCCTGCTGTGCAGCGACGGCCTGCACGGGTCGGTGGAGACCGAAGAGATCGCCGAGGTTCTGCGCGGGGCCGGCAACCCTTCGGAAAAGGCGCGGGCGCTGACGGTGAGAGCGAATGAAAGCGGTGGGCCGGACAACATCAGCGTGATCGTCTGCGAAGTGGTGGCCAGGCCGGCGGGGATGCACGGAGAGCGGCGCTGAAGAAACTGGGCAAATACGAGATCATCGAGGAGCTGGGCCGCGGCGCCATGGGCGTGGTGTACAAAGCGCGCGACCCCCTGATCGGCCGTCTGGTGGCGTTGAAGACCATCACCGCAGGCCTGGCCGACAACCAGGAACTCCTGCAGCGTTTCTACCGCGAGGCGCAGTCCGCCGGAGGCCTGCAGCACCCCAACATCGTGACCGTGTACGACCTGGGCGAAGAGAACCAGATGCCGTACATCGCCATGGAGTTCATCGAAGGCACCAGCCTCGAGAACGTCATCCAGAAAAAGGAGGCGATTTCCCTCTCGCAGAAGCTCGGCTATGTGGTGCAAGTGTGCCGCGGGCTGGGGTACGCCCACCAGCGCGGCGTGGTCCACCGCGATATCAAGCCCGCCAACATCATGATGACGAAGGAAGGCGTAGTGAAGATTGTGGACTTCGGCATCGCGCGCGTGATGGCAGCGTCGAAGACGCAGTCGGGGCTGTTTATCGGGACGGTGGCGTACATGTCACCGGAGCAGGTGCGCGGGGAGCACGTGGATGGGCGCTCGGACATCTGGTCGGTAGGCGTGATGTTCTACGAGTTGCTCACCTGGGTGCGGCCGTTCGCCGCGGACAACATGGCGGCGATGATGTTCAACATCGTCAGCCAGGAGCCCAAGCCGCTGCGGGAACTCCTGCCCGACGCGTCGGCGGAACTGGAGGCCGTGCTGCACAAGATCCTGCGCAAGGAAACGCCCGAGCGCTTCCAGTCCATGGAAGAAGTCCTGCTGGATCTGGAGCCGATCTACAAGCGGTTGCAGAGCGATGTGGTGGGGCAGCTCGTCGTGGAAAGCCAGCAGCTCATCGAGGGCGGGGACTTCATCAAGGCGCGGGAACTGCTGCGCCAAGCGGCCCAACTGGATACGGCGCACTCCCAGGTGAAGCAGTTGCTGGAGAAAGTGAACGTCGAGCTGAAGCGCAGCCAGGTGCTCCCGCGGCTTCAGGAGATGTTGTCCAAGGCGGACACGCTGCTCAAGTCGGGCAAGGTGGCGGAAGCCGCGGCGGAGGCGGAATCCGCGCTGAAGCTGGATTCGGCGTACGAGCCGGCGCAGGACATGATGAAGCTGGTCCGCGAGAAGCTCGATCTCGCCAACAAGGTGCGCGAGGCGCTGCAGTCCTCCAAGAAGCGGCTGGCGGAAGGCGACCTGACCGGCGCCGAAAAGCAGGTGGACGAGGTGCTGGCGCTGGAGGCGGACAACCCGCAGGTTCAGGAACTGAAGCGGCAGATCCAGGAAGAGAAGGCGCGGCGCGAGAAGAAGAGGCTGTTTGGCGACCGTCTGCAACGCGCGCGCAACCTGTGGACGCAGCAGAAATTCGCCGAATGTATGGGGTTACTGACCGAGCTGGACAAGGAATTTCCCAACGAACCCGAAGTGCAGAGCCTGCTGACCAGCGCCCGCGCGGACCAGTCGGAGGCGGAAAAGCAAGCGCACCTGTCCGAGGCGCGAAACCTGCTCGGCGAGCAGAAGTTCTCCGAGTCCCTGGCCATCCTGGACACCTTGCTGGAACTGAACCCGACGGACAGCAGCGTGAAGCGGCTGCGCGAGCGCGTGATCGAGGAGCGCAAGGAGCATGCCAAGCGCATCCGCTTGCAGCACGAGCATCAGGCCCTGAAGAAGCTGGTCAGCGACGGAAAGTACGCGGAGGCCATCCAGCGGGCGGAGACCCTGCTCGGGGAGTTCCCCGGCCAATTCGAGCTGCAGCAACTGATGGACTTCGCGCGCAGCCAGCAGGAGCAGGCTGAGCAGAAGCGGCGCCTGGACGCCAAGATTCACGAACTGCGGGAACTCATGGAGCAAGGCGAATTCAAGCAGGCGCTGGAGGGAGCGGAACAAGCGCTGGTGGTCCACCGCGAAAACCGCGAGCTGCAGGAAATCCTGAACGCCGCGCGCATCAAGCGCAAGGAGCAGGAGGACCGGGAGAAGAAGGAGTTCATCGAAAAACAGCTCCGCGCCATGAAGGCGGCCATCGAGCGCGAGGACTACACCGGGGCCATTGACCTGGCGCAGAAGACGCAGGTGCTGGCGGGGGAGCATAAGGACATCACGCGCATGATGCAGTTGGCACAGCGCGAGCGGGAACTGCGCGACCGCAACCGCGAGGCCCAGGAGCACTTCAAGACGGCCATTTTCCGCATGGACGAAGGGAAGTTCGACGAGGCCGAGAAGATCCTGGAAGACGTGCAAAAGACGCACATCTTCGATGCGCGGGTCCACAAGCTGCTGGAAGTGGCGCGGGAGAAAAAGCCGCTGCCGGCGACGGACGAAACGCGCATCGGCATCTTCGGTCCCGGCGGCGAGGTGATCACGCCCGGCGCGCCGGCCAAGGAAGCAGAGCGCGAGTATCTCTATGTAGCGCCAAAGCCGCCGGCAGAACAGCCAGTGGAGGCAGCCGACCTGCGGGAGGGCGACAGGACGATGGTCGGCAGGCCGCAGCAGGTTGCGCAGGCCCTGGCGCAGCCGCAGATCGTTGAGCCTCCTGCTGTTGCTCCGCCTCCGCCGCCGACAGCAATGCCCCCTGTACCAGAACCTCCTGCTGCGCCGCCTGTGGCACCACGCAAGCCTGCTGTCGAGAAGGAAAAGAAGAAGGTCAAAGGCAAGCCGGTGGTGGAGAAGGCGGCACCACCTCCAGCCAAGCCTGTCGAAGCAAAGCCCGCGGCGCCCGCCGTCGAAAAGGTTGCGCCGACCGCGCCCGCAGTGGAAAAAGCACCGCCGGCCGTCGAAAAAGCTCCGCCTCCTCCAGTGGAGAAGCCAAGACCGCCGGTGGAGGAAAAGAAGCCTGCGGTGGCAAAGCCCGGGGCCTATGAAGAGACGGTTCCGGTCTTCAAGCCGAAAAAAGAAAAGCCTGGCGAAGCCCCCGCCGCGGCCATTCCGGTTCCGCTGCCGCTTGAAGTGCCGGCCTGGAAAAAGCCGGCTGTGCTGGGCGGCATTGCGGCGGTGGTGGTGCTGGGCGTAGTGATCGGTGTGGTGATAACAAAGCAGGGGCCGTCCGAACAGCGCGGCACAGCGGGGACGGGGAGCGAAGTTATCTCGCCCCAGCGGACCGCGCCCACGACCGCGGCGGGTCCGACGGCGGATCAACTGCAAGGGAAGGCCATGGACGAGGCGCAAACGCTGATTGCTTCCAAGAAATACGACGCGGCGGAGCAGAAGCTGCAGCAGGCCAAGAGCATCAGCGGCGGCTCGCGCGGCGCCGAGATTGACGTCCTGCTGAAGAAGATCGGAGAAGTGAAGGGCAACGTCGAGCTGCAGGTACTCCTGGCCAAGGAAGACAGGGTTTTCCAGTCCGGGGTGAAGGCTTACAACTCGAACAAGGTCAGCGATGCGCGCAGGGCATTTGATGAAGTCTCGAAAATGCAGCAGGGGGCGCGCCGCGCAGATGCGCTCGATTATTTGAACAAGAGAATCCCGGATCTGGAAAAAGCCAACGGGCTGTTGAGCCAGGCGCAGCAACTGGCGGGCAAGAAGGACAAGGGAAGCCTGGAGCAGGCGAAGAACCTCGTCACGCAGGTCATTGCCATGAACGGGCCGCGCACGCAGGATGCGCGGAACCTGGAAGGGAACATCAGCAAAGCTCTGGACGCGCTGGCGGGCGCCGAGGCTGCGGCGGCAAGGGAGCGCAGGATAAATGATCTGCGCAGCGGGGCCGCACAGGATATCCAGCGCGAGGACTACAGCTCCGCCCGCGCGAAAGCGGACGAGATCCGCGGGTTGGGCGGGAATCCTTCCGATGTGGTCAGCACCATAGACCGCGCGGAGCAAACCAAGTCCGGTTTGCTGCAATCCCAGTTCGATCGCGCGAAGAACGACGCCAACGCGCTGCGACAACTGCAGAACGATTTGCAGAAATACACCGGGATGGGCGGAAGGGTCGGGGAGAAGGCGCAGGAGCTTGTGGCCAAGATCCCCGCAGAGCTAGACCGGTTGGCGGCGGCCAGCCGACCGGCACCGACGCCGCCCAGCGCAGCCGCGATAACGCCGGTTGCACCGCTGCGAACGGCAAAGGCGGAGGTCGTTTCTCTCGCCGCGCAAAAGTGGACCCAGCCGTTGAGCGCCGGCCAACTGGTGAACTCGCGGTATCTGGATGGCGGCCCCAAGCTGGAGCGAGAAGCGATCGTCCCGAGCGAGATTATCCAGCGCGCGGCTGTGGGCAGCACCCTACAGGTGGAAGTGGACGTGAACGAAAGCGGCCAAGTGACCGGCGGGCGGGTGCAGAGCGGTGACGATGCTGTGGGCAAGGCCATTGTTGAACTGGCCAAGAGCGCGTGGAAGTTTGCGCCGCCGCGGGTGAATGGCAAGCCGGTGACCACCCGCGTGACCATGCGCGTGAGATTCTAGCCCTCCGTACACTCCTTACCGGATGCTTCCCTCCCTATAAATCAGGCTATGCGCATGGGAGTGGTGGCAGCCATCCGCGAGCGGGCGAGCCGCCGCTCACGCCTGCGGAAGCAGCACGATCCAGCCTGAAAATGAAAGAGGCCCGGGGAGCGGTAGCTCCCCGGGCAAAAGATTCTTCCGGCCCGCCGACGCTAAAAGAAGAACTTCAGGCCGAACTGCATGCGTCGGCTGCTGGTGTTCATGTAGCGCTCGCTGCGGAAAGTGCTGGAGAGAGTGATGGGGTCGCGGGCGTCTATGGAGTTTTCGGGGATGACGCCGGTGATGCCCGCCGGGGTGAAGCGCGGCGAAAAGGCGAATGCCGGGGATGCCTGCGCATCGGTGGAGAATACGTTGCCAATGGGGTTGCCCGGGTTGCGACGGTTGAACACGTCGTAGATTTCCCAGCGGAACTGGATGGTGTACTTCTCGCCCCAGTGGAAGTTCTTGAGGATGGAGAGGTCCCAATTGATGATCTCCGGGCCGACCAGGATGTTGCGTCCGGCGCTGCCGGCAAAGAACTGCGCGGTGCCGACCGTGAAGGACTGGCCCGGACGCACGCCCAGAGGCACCTGGACGAAACGAGCGCTGGCCGGGTTGATGGCGTTGCCGCCCAGGTCCACGTAGCCAAGCGCCGTGCTGGTGCAGTTGGGATCAAGGAGTAGCGCGACGCTGCTCGCCGGAGCCTTCGGATCACCGATGGCCGGGCGAGCTGTAGAGAGGCGACCGAAGCCGGCCGGGTCGCTGCAGTTGCCCAAGGCGGTGCCGTTCAGCACCGTGTAGGGCTGGCCGGACTGATAGGAGATGATGCCGCCAAGTTGCCAGCCGCCGAAGAACCAGTTCTTGGAATGCCCGAGCAGCCAAAGATAGCTGGCCACCACGCGATGCCGGCGGTCAAAGGAAGAGTTGGCACGCTCGGCGTGGAGGTTGCCCGGGTCCTGGGCGAACGGGGAGATGGCCTCGACCGTCTCAAACCCCTGGCCGCGGAGGAAGCCGGAGAAGCTGCCCAGCAGGTCGGTGGATACCAGGCGGACCCCGGGGCCGAAAATCTCGCTGACGTTGTCAATGTTGTGGCTCCAGGTATAAGCCAGGCTGAGCGTAGCGTCTCCGAGCGGCCCGATGGGCATCATGCGGCGCGTCATGGAGGCCTGGAGCGAATGAAAGATGGAACTGCCACCGTTGCCGACCTTGGTGATCGCTCCGCGGAGGTTGCCCGCCTTGCTGCGGTTGCTGACGCAGAGCGGGCTGGGGCCGATGCCGCTGGTGCACGCGGTGTTCCAGCCGGCAAAGGGGTTCTCGTCGGTGCGCATGAAGAGCTTGGTGCCCTTGCTGCCGACGTAACCGACTTCAAACATCATGTTGCCGCCGAGTTCCTGTTGCCATCCCAGGGTGAAGTTGTGCACGTAAGGGTTCACCAGGCGGGCATCCACGGTGTCCTGCGTGGAACAGTTGAGCAGCGGAATGAGCCCGACGTTGGAGCGCTGCTGCGGTGTGGAGCAGCCCGCCACGTTGACGTTGAGGTCGCCGGCGCGGAACGGCTGACTGGGGAAGGTGCCGCTGGGCGCGATGCGCGTGAAGCCGGCCACCGTGCTGGCCACCACGAAGGGAGAAATCGGCGCGCTCTGCCAGACCAGCAGCGGGATGTTGAGCACCACCGGGTTGTACATCAGCGCGTAGCCGCCGCGGATGACGGTGCTCATCCAGGGCGACCAGGCGAAGCCGAAGCGCGGGGCAAAGTTATTGTCGTCGCGGCGGACGGAAGGCGCGCGGCCGTTCAAATCGCGCAGGCGGTTGATGGGCTGGCCGAAGTTCTCGTAGCGCACGCCGATACTGAGCGTGAAAGTGGGGGTGGCGCGCCAGTCGTCCTGGAAAAAGTAGAACTGGTCGAACTCGCGCAGGCGCAGCTCGGGGTTGCCCTGGCCGATGACCAGGCTCGTGTTGGGATCGCTGAACACGTTGGGCAGGCGCTGGAAAACAAACAGGGCGCGCGTAGTGCCGGAACCCGGCTCGGTGGCGAACGGATTCAACCCCGGGATGCCCTGCTGGCCGAAGAAGTACTGCCCCAGATCGGAGGGGTTGCTATCAATGTCGCTGTGAATGCGCACGAAGTTGGCACCAAACTTCAGGCTGTGGTTGCCGCGACTGTAGGAGAAGTTTTCCTGAAACTGGAAGGTGTTGGTATCAATCTGTGTGGGCGTGGAATCGCGGCCGATGGTGAAGCGGGTGCCCGCCGAACCGAACAACGGCTGGAAGGTGCTGAAGCCGCCGAAGTTGTCGGTGACGGTGGCGGCGGCCGCGACGTTGCGGGTGCGCTCGTCCATCTGGAAGGCACCGGTGCCCGAAGAGATGCGGCTGAAGGAGAAACGGAACTCATTCAGGGCGCGCTGCCAGTAGTAGCGATGATTGAGCAGCAGGCTCTGGCTGCGCTGGTGCGTGTGCAGCTTGTAGTCGGGGTACAAGCCGAGGTCCGCGAAGGCGGCGTCGCCCGCATTGGTCAGGGGGAAGCGGGGCGTGCGCAGCTCGTCGAAGAGGTAGCGGCCGTAGAGGTCGCTGGAGTTGCTCAGGCGGTGATCCACACGCGCGGACCACTGGTGGTCGCGCACGTCATAGGCGTTTCCGTCGGGCACGAGGAAGGTGGAAAAGGGCACGTTGGTAGTGCCAATCAGCGCGTTGGTGGCCGCGCGGCACGGGTTGTTGGCGTTGTAACCCGTGATGGGCGGGGCGGGCAAGGTATTGAAGCAGGGCGCGCTCAGCCCCGGAACGCTGAGCAGCGACGGAGTTTGCAGAAGGCGGAGCAGCGCATTAGAGAGCGGCAAGCCGCGCAAGACGGCCAGCCCGGCGGTCGTCGGGTAGGTGGCGATCACCGGGAAGATATTGGAGAGGTTATTGCGCGTGCGGTCCCACTGATAGGAGGTGAAGAAAAATGTCTTCTCCTTCACCAGGGGGCCGCCGAAAGTGACCCCGATCTGGTTCTCGTAGTAGCGGGCCGGGGAATTCAGCAGGGCGACCTCTTCCACGCGGCTGCGCGCATTGAGGGCATCGTGCTGCCCGTACCAGAACAGGCTGCCGCTGAAGCGGTTGGAACCGCTCTTGGTGATGGCGTTCACCGTGGCCCCGCTGTTGCGGCCGAACTCCGCCTTCTGCTGGTTGGTGAGGATGGTGTACTCCACGAAGATGTCCGTGTTGGTGAACTGGGTGGCCGCCCCGCCGAACAGCGGTTCGTTGTTGTCCACGCTGTCGATGATGAAATTGTTGTCGCGGCCGCGGGAGCCGTTGGAGGAGAAGGGCACCAGCGTGCTGCCGAAGCTGAAGGTGCGCACACTGAGCACGCCCGGAGCCAGCAGGGCCAGGTTGTTAATATCGCGCGTCAGCAAGGGGATCTCACGCACCTGGCGCTCCGGGAAAAAGGAAGCGATGGTGGGACCCGTGGGGTCGGTCATGGGCGAGGTGGAGGCCTTGACTTCGATGGTGACCGCCTCGGCGGTCAGTCTCAACTCGAAGTCTTCAATGGTGACGCGATTCACACTGACCAGAACGGGGATGTGTTTCACAGACTGGTAACCCGCGTTCTCCGCCAGGACTTCGTACTCACCGGGCGGGATCTCCGGGATGCGATAGTAGCCCTCGGAATCCGTGCTGGTGACGTAGCTGCGCCCTGTAGCCGGGTTGCGCACATTGATACTGACCGCACCAATCCCCTTGCCCTGAGCATCGCGCACTCGTCCGGCAATCACCCCGCTGATGGTTTGCGCCGAGACGGCCCCGGCCAGAAGCGCGAGAAGGACGAAACCAACCCATCCGAAGCGCCATCGTCGCGGGTACATGGGTTTAACTCCTCTCCACCTTATTCCTTGAGGGACCCGTCCCAAGGCTGCCCCGTTTCCGCAGCCGGGATTCGCGCGCGACACGAAGGCCCTCTGTGCGGGCAGGATTCGCGCGCAAGTGTGGGTACTTTCCTACATTCGGAAAAACAATGTCAAGCGCATATTGGGAAGGCGGTGTTCAACTTAAGTACGAATGAATTGTGCAGATTAGGAGACACAGAGAAGACATTATTCTTGACTTAGGGGGAAACAAAATAGTAGCTTGCGCCCGCAGGCGATTGTGTCTTTTTGGGCCCGGTTTCGAGCCAATCGGCGAAAAGTGGGAGAAGCCAGCCATGTCTTTGAACCCTGTTGCGGCCTACCTAGCCACCGATTTGCGTTCCTCTCAGAGCCAAGGCAAAGCACGGTGCGCGGGTATTGTAGTGGTGCTCGTTTTGGCGCTTGGCCTGGGCGGTTGCGCACTCAACTCCTTCGGGCTACCCGGTGGCCTGCCGGTCCCGCCGGGCGGCGGAACCCTGAGCATCACGCGGACAACACTCGTGAATGGTATCCAGGGCCGGGGCTATACGATTTCAATCACCACCTCTGGGGGCACGGGAGCGCTGACAAGCTGCAGCATCATCGGCGGCGCCCTGCCCACCGGGTTGAGTGTTGGCGTGGATCCCGCCAATGCCTCGCGCTGCCGCATTACGGGAACCATTGCAGCTTCGGTAACTCCCGGAGGAGTGACCTTCACCGTGCAGGCCGCGGACACGGGCACGCCCTCGGCCACCGCTTCGCAGGTGTTCCTGTTGACCGTGCGGGCGGAGTTTGCCATCACCACCACGGGAGCGATGCTGGACGGCGTGCAGGGCCGCACTTACGGAAATGCGCCGCAGACGCCGCAGCCGGTGAACACCAGCGCCAGCGCGACGGTGGGGAACGCCCCTCTGACGAGTTGTACGTTTACTGTCACGGCCAGCAACCCCGGTTTTAATCTCACGCCGGCTCCCGCAGGAGCGGCCTGTCCGTTGAGTTCCGGGGCCACGCCGCTTTCTGCGGCGGGCAACTATACGGTGCGACTGTCGGTGGTGGATTCGCCGATTATAGACCCCGTGCTGGGGGGAACCGTCGTCCCCGCCGGCACTGTGACCAATACGCTTGCCGCGCCGACCCTCACAGTACGCGCCCCGCTGGCGTCCGCGCTGGCGCAGTCCACCAATGCCACGCCCAATACCGCGCTGCTGCCGGCGGTTGAGTTCCGGAGCTACGGCAGGGGCGCGCAGGCCGCGGGTGCTCCGCAGTTTACGGCCACGGGCGGAATTCCATCTTCCACCGGCAACTACGGATGGTGTCTTTTCGCGGGTGCCATACCTGCCGGATTTACAACGGTTCCTGGACCCATCAGCACCGACTGCGCGACTCCCACGGCAGTGGCCAGTGTCACGCCGCTGACCTTGGAGTCCACAGCGGCCGGTGCGGCCAGCGGACCGACCGCTTTCACACTGCGGGTGAGCGATTCGGGGAACGCCGCGGTACCTGCGGGCACCTCTACACAGGCCACGGCACTGACCATCAATTCTGCGCTGAGCATTGCTGTGAACTTTGGTTCGCTTCCGGACGCCGTGGTGGGCCGGCCGTACGGCGGCGCGGGGTTCACTGCGGTGATCTACACGGCTTCCAATGGCCTCGGTGCCTACACATTCTCCACGCCGGCCAGCGTGGCCGCGCCGGGGGCGGCCTTTCCCACGCCGATGGCCTGCGTCGCGGCGGCCACCACGTTCACCTGTTCGAGTGCTGCCATCACAGCCGCAGACGGCACGTACAACAACATTCCGGTCTCAGTGAATGACGCGGGCAACGCCGCAGTGCCCGGCTCGGCCGCCGCAAGTGTCACAGCAACCATCACGCGCTCCCTCACCATTCGCAAGGCGTTGACCTTTGCCTCCGTGAATTATGGCAACCCATTGCCCGCCGCGGTGAACGGGCGGCTGTGGGGAGGCGGGGTTGCGGGTCTCACGCCCTTGATCTACACGGCTCAAGACGGCTTGGGCGGCTACTCCTTCGCCGTGAGCGGGACCGCCTTCCCCACGGGAATTCTCTGCGTGACTTCGGCCGCCACGTTTACTTGCGACACCTCCACAACTCCCGCCGGGGTGACCGGTGCACCAGGTGCTTACAACGGCATCTTGGTCAATGTGAACGACACCGCCAACGCCACCACGCCCGACGCTTTGGCTTCGGCCACACAACCAGCAGCCATCTCGCGTAACCTTACGGTCAACGCGGAAATCAGCCTGACCAGCGTGGTGCCGGACCCTGGCAATGCCGCCACCTCAGCAGCAGTCATTGGCCGGGCCTACGGTGCTCCGGGCGGCAGAACTTCGCCGGTGTACACGTTTGCGGGCGGGCTGGGTGGTTACACCATCACCACGCCGACCATTCCCGGGTGGATGGCCTGTACGCCGACGCCGCCGACACTGACCTGTGACAGTGGCGCGACGACAGTGGCCGCCGGGCCGAGCACGATCACGGTGAACGTGGTGGATACGGCGAACGCCGCGACGCCGGCGAAAAGCCCCGCCTTTGCGGATACGCGAACAATCACGGTCAACGCGGACATCAGCCTCACCAGCGTAGTGCCGGACCCGGCTGCGGCCACATCCGCTGCCGTAATTGGCCGGCAGTACGGCGCGCCGGGCGGGAAGACTTCGCCGTTGTATACGTTTGCGGGCGGGCTGGGCGGTTTTACGATCACCACACCGACCAAACCGGCGTGGATGACTTGTACGGCTACGCCGCCGACGTTGACCTGTGACAGTGGTGCGACGACGGTGGCGGCCGGGCCAAGCACGATCACGGTGAACGTGGTGGACACGGCGAACTCGACTACGCCAGCGAATAGCCCGGCCTTTGCAGATACGCGAACCATCACGGTGAACGCGGCCCTGGCGATCGCGCTGGCGCAGAACAGCGCGGATCTGACCGGCGGCGCTCCGGCGGTACTAGCGCCAGGCGTGACCGGGCGGACTTACGCGCGCGGGGCGCAGGCCACCACAGGTGCAGTCAACTACACGGGCACGGGCGGCACCGGGTCGAGCACCTATCGTTGGTGCATTAGCGCAGGAGCGGTACCGGCAGGCTTCGTGGACCGCACGCTGGTTGTAGCGGTGAGCACCACATGCACCTTAGGTGGCTCGACGGCTGCGGCGAGCATAACGCTGGAGGCCGACCCGGTCACGGGCGGAGCCGCAACCTACAATTTCACTATGCAACTGGGCGATGGAGGGAACACCACGACGCCCGATAGTTTTGCCGTTCCCACTTCGAGTTCGCAAGACACGCGGGTGGTGATCAATGCGGACATCAGCCTGACGAGCGTGGCACCGGACCCGGGCAACGCTGCCACATCAACGGGAGTAATTGGCCGGACGTACGGGAAAGCGCCCCAGTCGCCGCCGGTGTACACGTTTGCGGGTGGGATCGG
>Ga0073934_10002731_pt1 | contig 35325 bp, 41 predicted proteins | sample LarsenN4metaG_FD_76834 | JGI IMG/M metagenome (GOLD analysis project Ga0073934, IMG submission 76834) | Hot spring sediment bacterial and archeal communities from British Columbia, Canada, to study Microbial Dark Matter (Phase II) - Larsen... ... | reverse complement strand
GCAGCACCGCTTGCATAGTTCGGCTCGCCCGCCTGGCTGGAAGCGCCGCCGTGGCACCCTTTGCAGTCAAGGGTCCTGGTGGAGAACCAGTTGGCGTTGGACATGTTGACGAAGGTCCCTTTGCCGTTGGAGTGGCAGTAGACGTTGTTACACTTGCCATCGGCAAGGGTGGCCCTGCCGGTCCACTGGCTGGAGTAGTTCACCAGGCCGTTGGAGTGGTTGATCCTGTTGCTGTTGGTACCGCCGCTCAGGTGACACTGGTTGCAGTTTATGGCGACCGGAGAAGCGGTGTGAGCAAGGTGCTTGCCGGAGAGGGCCCACTGACCCGTGGTTGTGCTGCTGCCGTGGCAACCGGTACAACCACCGAGAGTCCCTGTCTGGCCCCAGCGTTTGGAGCCGGTCAGGTTGCGGAACTGCGGATTGGCGTGACCCGGCTGGATCTGGGCATTACTGTGACAGTAGATGTTCTGACAGGAGTCATTGACCGTTCCCGGCTGGCCCGGTGCATGACCGCTGGTGGTATAGGTGGCTGAAGCGCCGCCGGTGGTTGCAAGCCCGCTGAAGCCGACATCGATCTGCACGTTGACGTGCTTGGCAGGATCGGAGATGGTCGAGTTGCTGGATACGGTTGCTGCGTGACAGACGGCGCAGCCGTAGTCGTAGCTGTACGTGCCGGCCACGTGTTTCTTGTGACGACCGGTAGATATGTTGTTGAGGGAAACTCTGTCGCTGCCGTGGCAGCTGAAGCATTCAACCGACCCACCCCAGACAGGAGCTGCATTCGCCGTGAAAGGCGCGGCGGCTTTCGTTCCGTAGCTGTGGCAGTAGAAGTTGGAGCAGGAACTGTAGCCGGTGTCGGCAGCATGCTTGGTTACATCAGGGTTATAGCCGACATTGACGACGTCGATGTTGGTATCGTTGTGGCCGGTTGACGGAGCGCTTGTTGCCGTCGTGCCGGCTGCGTGACAGTCGGTACATGCCCTGCCGGCATGGCCAGCATGGCTGCCGGTTGCCGGGCCGTTGGCGCCAATCGGGAATGCGCTGTGGCAGGTGTTGCAGCCGGCCCCGGTCGATCCCCACGCCGGGGTCGTGCCGCTGCCGCTACCGTAGACATTGCCGTGGCAGGAGGCGTTCGAACAGGTTGTTCCGGGTGTGCCCTTGGTCTTGTTCAGCGTTGCGTAGCCGACATTCGCCACGTCGATGTTGGTGTCAATATGGCCGGTGGACGGTGCCGTCGTTGCGGTTGTCCCCGCCTCGTGGCAGGTGATACAGGCAACGGCGTGGCCTGGAGTATTGGTGTGGCTGCCGGTTGCCGGGCCGTTGGCGGTGATGACGTTGGCACCGGTGTGGCAGGCGTCGCAGCCGTTACCGGTCGATCCCCAGGCCGGGGTGGTAACATAGCCGTCGACCACATAAGGATTGGCATGGCAGGTGGCGTTTGAACAGGTTGTGCCGGCCGTCCCCTTGGTCTTGTTAAGGGTTGCGTAGCCGACGTTCGCCACGTCGATGTTGGTGTCGATATGCCCGCTGGACGGTGCCGTCGTTGCGGTAGTCCCTGCCTCGTGGCAGGTGATGCAGGCAACGGCGTGGCCGGGGGTATTGGTGTGGTTGCCGGTTGCCGGGCCGTTTGCGGTAATGATGTTGGCGCCGGTGTGGCAGGCGGCGCAGCCGTTTCCGGTCGATCCCCAATCCGGGGTGGTAACATAGCCGCCGACGACATATGGATTGGCGTGGCAGGTGGCGGTTGAGCAGGTTGTTCCGGCTGTTCCCTTGGCCTTGTTCGGCGTGGCGTAGCCGACATTCACGACGTCGATGTTGGTGTCATCATGGCCGGCGGACGGTTTGGTCGTTGCGGTTGTCCCTGCCTCGTGGCAGGTGATGCAGGCAACGGCGTGGCCGGGGGTATTGGCATGGCTGCCGGTCGCCGGACCGGTGGCGCCGATCGGGAATGCGCCATGGCAGGCAGAGCAGCCGGCTGACGTACCCCAGGCAGGAGTCGTGGAGCTGCCGCTGCCATAGGGGTTGGTATGACAGGTAGCGTTGGCGCAGTTGGCGTTTCCGCTGTTCCACGCCATGCCCGCGGCAAGGTTCACAATACCCGGGTTTGTACCCCGGTTCCCTTTGCCGTGGTTGACGCTGTCGCCGCTGCCGCCCGCATCATGACAGTTGGTGCAGGCAGTGAGCGCCGTGTGAACGGTATGACTTCCCGCCGCATCGGGATGGACGGTGCCGGTCGGCTCGCCGTTGCCGTTGGCAACGCCGTGACAGCTGCCGCAGCCATTCGTTGCCACGGTGGGGTCGGCCTTGGTGTGGCAGGCCCGGCAGTCGGGAGCGGACCCGGCGGTCGGATAGGTCGCAAGCGGATTGGTGTTGGCATGGCAGCCGATGCCGCTGGCACACCCGGTGTGACCGTCGGTGGTTGCGTACAGTGGGACCGCATGGACCGCCACCTTGAAGCCACTGGAGTGGTTATGGCAGCTGACGCAGTCGGTGCGGTTCTCGTGGGTGAGCGTCACCCCGACCTTGATTGAACTGTACTGATGATAGGATGTCTGGTGGTGGCAGACCTCGCAGACATGATCCGACTTGGTCAGGTCAGGTCGCTGATCGTTACCCATGGTACCGGTAACCGTCGTCTGGGACGCGGTGATCAATGTGAAGACAACCGGCCGTGCGCCGGTCGGTGTGACGATCGATGTGTCGATGTTCTTGATGTTGCTGGTCGTCGAGTTATGGCATGTCTGGCAGCTCCAGGTCTCCCCCCAGGAGCCGTACTTGGTCCCCAGGTTGGCGCTGGTGTGCATGAGCGGTGACACCGCGACGACGGTAATGGTGCAGTTCTGCCCGGCAAAGGCATTGCTGACGTTACCGGCGGCGTCCCTGACCCAGGCGTAGAGGGTCTTGACCCCGGCAGAAGCGGCGGTGTAGGTGGTCGGCGCCGTCGGGGACGTTATGGCACCCGCCGCAGGGGGGGTGGCACTCTCGTTGATCAGGTAACCGGTGACGCCGATGTTGTCCGAAGCAGTCAGCGTGATCCCGGATATGGTCAATGAACCGGAGGTGGCTGGCACGGTAAAGGTATCAACCGTCGGCTGGGTGGTGTCGACATACGTCCAGGTTACCGAGTTGTCCGTGCTCGTCGAAGCGGTATTGGCGTTGCCCGCGATATCTGTGGCCACACCGGCGCCGATTGTGGCGATGACCGTACCGGAGGTGGTCATGCCGCTGACCGCAACGTTGTAGGTCGTGCCGCTGCCGGTCACGGTGGCGGTCTTCGTGCCGCCCGCCGTCCCGGTGATGGTCACATCGCCGGTGGCGAAGGTGGTGGTGTTCTCGCTGAACACGACCGTAAAGTTGATGGGTGACGTCGAGGTCGGGTCAGACTGGCCGCCAGCCTCGTCGATCGTCACCGTCGGTGAGGTCAGGTCAGGCTTGAGCGCGATGGTCATCTGCGTGGTAATGCTCGACGTGAGCGTTCCGGAGGAGGTGCCCGTGCTTCCCGTCCCTGCAAATGTACCCGTCGCGATACCAAGACCGCCGCCAACCCCGGAGGTTACCGTCTGGTCGACCCGCTCGGCAAGACCGGTCAGATTCCCATTCGTGAATGCGGACCAGACAGCGGTACTTGCCGAGTCAAGATCAACAGCCGCCGCGAGTACTATCACCGCGCCGGCAGTAGTCGTTGAAACGGCGGGGAATGTGGTGGTGGTGGTGGCACTCGCCTTAACGCTGCCCGCTGATGCCTCAACCGGATCTCCCGTGCTTGCGACACCCCGGAATGTCACGATTACCGCAACCGTGTGATTGCCGGAGTCTGCGACAGAGACATTCGGCATGCTGCTGGATGTGGCACGTGCCCAGAAAACGGAAAGCCGCGTTGCACCGGCAGTAGCCGCGGTTCCGGTCGATTGCGGCGAGTTTGCCACCGCGGTAAAGCCGCTCGGCGTCGCAACCGCCTCATTGGCAGTTTCCACGAACAAGAGCGCGACATCATCAACCTGATGGGAAGGCCAGGCCACCGTGAGAGCACCAGTACCACTGGCAACTGTTCCGGTTGCCTGATACGTTGCCGCAGCCTGTGCGCTCGCAGGCCCGCACCACCCCCCCGACATGAACGCACTTACCAGGAAGGTGCACAAGGTGATCAGTGCAAACTTCGCCCATAGACTCATACCCTTCGTTTGCTTGACGCTTTCCTTACTCATGGGAACCTCTCTCTCATCACAAAATTTGTTCGCCATACAATTCCAAGCAGCAAACTTCTCCAAATCTTTCCCAATATTTTTATCACGGATAATCCCGAGACCCCGTGGTCGTGGCCGGAAAAACCCGTACCTGGTCAATGTTCACCGATATCCGGCTAAAACCCTTTTCTATCCAGCCTGCCATTCAACCGACAGGGCTCGGCCATAACGCGATGAAATAGTTTCATGTTCTCTAAAGTGGACAGCAGATGCTTCACCCACAGGTTCAACCCATTGAATTATTTACGATTAACTTTCCACTTGACGACCACGGGCGTATCAGGAGATCGGTCGCATCATGATTTTTCCGGACGGCATTTTAGCCACTTTTTTTAGTACATTCTCACAAATTATTCCGGCGACCCCGTGCTCGTGGCCGTAAGGATCGGCAAGAATCCATCTGCTTCCTCACGCCGGGCTACGTCACGTAACGGTTAATCAAGGTTAATTCAAATAATTTTATAAGCACATGCAAATTCTTTGCCGTTTTCGCACCAGATTCCAGGTGGGATCTGAACCGTTTATGAGACCCGCCTGCCCCTTTGACTTGCCCGGCAGGTCGGATACACTTGACTCCGATGAGGAGCGCCTTGCGTGACCCGGTTGCTCCGTTTGCCGTAACACTCGGGCACCGGGGAGGAAGTGAGACGGATCTGCATTATTGTTATTAATCGAGTACTGACAGGAGGAGGTCGTCGTGAGAAAACCGGGTGCGGTAGTCATGCAGGTCCTGCTGGTGGCTCTCCTTGGCGGTTGCGCCTTTGTGAATGTGCCGCTCGTGTCGCAGCCCATGCCACTTGAAGAGAAGGTGCTTGAAGGGGAGGGAGCAGGGAAGATCCTGCTGGTTGATATCAGCGGCACCATCTCCGAACAGGAAAAGTCCGGCGGCCTGCTCTGGCGGGCGGAACCGTCAATGGTGTCGCTGATCCGCGAGTCGCTCCAGAAGGCGGAGAAGGACAGCCGGATCGTCGGCCTGATTCTGCGCATCAACTCCCCCGGCGGCACGGTCACCGCCAGCGACATCATTCATCATGACATCGTCGAGTTCAAGAAACGGAAGAAGGTTCCGGTAGTGGCCTGCATCATGGGTGTGGGGGCATCGGGCGGCTACTATGTCGCTACGGCGGCGGATGAGATCGTCGCCCACCCCACGGCGATTACCGGCAGCATCGGCGTGATCATGATGAAGTTCAACGTGGAAGGGCTGATGGGGAAGATCGGCGTCGAGGAGCAGACCGTCAAGTCGGGGGACAAGAAGGACATCATGTCCCCCTTCCGCAGGGCGACCCCGGAGGAGGTCAGGCTGGGGCAGGAGATCATCGAACTTCTGCATGCCCGGTTCCTGGACGTTATCATGGCGCGGCCGGGGAACCGGCTGTCACGGGACGAACTGCGCAGGCTTGCCGACGGCCGCGTCTATACGGCCGGCCAGGCGCTCGAAGGGAAGCTGCTCGACCGGGTCGGCTACCTGGACGACGTCATCGCCTCGGCCAGAAAGATGTCGGGGGATGACAGCGCCCGCGTGGTGAGCTACTACCGTCCCGGCACGTACAAGGGGAGCATCTATGCCGATGCGGGCGAGAAGGTCGGCCCGCTGGAGTTGATCGGCGGACTTGACCCCTTTGCCGCCGGGAGTTTCATGTACCTGTGGCGGCCGTAACCAGGGACACCCCGTCAAGGTAGCGTTTTGCCGGTATGGCAGAATTCCGGTAGCATACGTAATGCAAAAGGCGGCCAATCGGCCGCCTTTGCTGTTGCATCTTTCCCTGTTCTGTTCGAGTAGCGTCGGACGTCACCTGCAGCATTTGCTCATTGCTGTCGTTGCGCAGCATTCGTTCACCTCGGGCTCCACGCAGCATGCTTTCGATGCCAGGGCATAGCTGGCTGCACCAAGGGTGAGTATTACGGCGGCAAGGGTAATGATAGTGTGGAAATTCCTTTTCATGGTTCTTTTCCTCCGAAGATTTTTTCGGGCTCTGCCCGCTATATCCTCTATTAGCATGGCCCATGCCAAAAGCGGCGGCAGCCATAATCCATCGTAATAACAGAGAGTTACCCGCGCAGATGTCGTCAGTGACAGACTCGGCGGCAACACAATGGGGGATAATCTCTGCCTGGTGAGGAATATTCTACTGAACCGCACCGTGAACAGGTGGGATGGGAACTATAGGCGGGAAGCGCCCTCGACACGAGACGGGGTGTAACATCCTGCCTGATTCAACAGCGGCCAGGCTGCCGCCTGTAAGTTTCCGGAGGCTTTGGGGCATTCGACAGCGTTTTCAGCCGGTTCAGATGAGCCCGCGCTCGATGAGTTTCGCCCCCATGACCTGGGCAAATTCCTTGAGGGTATTCATCCAGGGCCCCCCTTCGAAGGTGTCGGAAACAGCCTGCCAGACGATCCTGTCCCCGGTTGTTTCAAAGAGGCTGGTCTCGATCCGGTAAACATCCACCGTCTGGGACATCGCCTGGGAATAACCGTCCCACTGCTCGTAAAAGCTGTTCCTGTCAGGCTGGATGCGCTGTACGGTTTCCTTGCCCATCGGCCGGACCAGGAGAACGCCGTCCGCATCGGCCTCCTTGATCCTGGCCTTGATCATTTCCCGTGTGACCCCCTGGAGGGAGGGGAACAGGGTATAACTCGGTATGGCTGCCACACCCCGTGCTATGAATTGCGCCGACAGGTCATCCTCGAGCGTATTTCTGACGACCATTTCCTTCGCGATGCAGATCACGATCACCTTCCCGAATTTCCCCCGGAAACCAGGGTCCCTCCAATCAGTCTGGAGCGTGGTGCTGACGCAACCGGCGATACCCACGGCTGCCAGGAGGGCCACAAGTGACATGAACAGGAATGCGCGTCGCATCTTCCGACTCCTTTGCCGGGCCAACCCGTTGTGCCCGGGGGGATATTACCGCGGTTGACTGATTTCGGAATACTTGTTGGATAAAATTAATATACTAAGGAAATTGTTAATTACAATATGCGGCCAACCAGTAAATGCGGTGGCGCTGTAAAAATCGGCCACCGTTCTCATGATTATCCGCTGATCGCGTCATGAACCGATCAGCTCCGGAAGAACCAGGCCGGCCTTAACAAATACCGCCGCTCACCCCGGTCAACCTGATATTTTCTTGCATCTCCACACGTGGCCGACTAAGCTTGCACCAACTTCCCCTGCAAGGACTGCATGACATGCATCATTTTGCGGCGATCCGTACCACGTTGCAAAAATTGGCGGGCAATGATTCCCGGGCAGCGACCCTGGTCAACCTGGCACTCACCCTCGCGATTATGCTCTTCGTGATCTGGCGCATGCCCGAATTTCTGGTGGAACCCCGCTTCTGGGCGGAGGAGGGGTCCAATTACTTTGCCTTTGCCTATTCCCATTCATGGCTGGAAAACCTGCTCTATCCCCAGTTCGGGTACTATACCCTGTACAACAGCCTTGCCACGTCTCTTGCGGCATCATTTCCCCTGCACTATTCTGCGTACGTAACGACCTATCTTGCTTTGAGCGTGCAGGTAGCGGTATCGGCTGCGGCCATCTGGTGGCGGATACCCGTTCTCGATTCACTCTTCAAACGAATTGTTGTCGCCTTTGCCATCCAGTTTCTGGCATATGCACGCATCTGGGCAACAACGATCGGTGTGCAATACTGGCTCTGCGTGCTCAGCGTCCTGATCCTGCTCAGCGAGACCGGCACGGAACGGAGCTTTCAGCGCAATCTGCGGCGAGGCCTTCTGGTGTTAAACGGCTTGACCGGCATCCTCTCGTGCTGCCTGATCCCTGCGTTCATCCTGGCCTGGCGCGGAAATCGCTGCCGTGAGACCTTGAACCGCGCGCTGATTCTTGCCGGTTGCCTTGTCGTGCAGACAGGGGTCTATGTTTCCGCAGTGGTCCAGAGCGATCCGGGTTTGTCGAGCAGGCTCCTGTGCACCAACTTGCCGGCCATGCTTGCCCGTTTTTTCCATTTTCAATTTGTCATTCCGTTCTTCGGGCACGTTGTCTGGAACAGCGCGCTGGCCAGACAGTTGGAAGCAGGGATCGTCGGCCTGCTGCAACCCTTCACGGGCAACAGTATTTACAGCTACAAGTACAGCATTCTCCAGCAGCTCTCCGGCTTTGCGGTTTTTGCCTTTCTTGTCGTTGCCGTGTTCAAGACCGGCAAGCGGATCGAAACCCGGATCATGGTGATGGCTTTTGCCTCGATAGCGTTCGTAGCCAATCTTTTTTCCGTTAATACCTCGGGCGGCCCCCGGTACACGTTCGCACCGAGTATCATCGTCATGATCTTTCTTGTCAGCATCACGGGCTGGCAGGAGGCAGGTCCGTTTCTGAGGAGAACGGCGCTGGCACTGGTCCTGATCGCGGTGGTCATGTGTGACTACCGGGCCACGATGGTATTCGCCTTCAGTCCTTCATGGCCTGCTTTGCGGCAGGAGCTGGCAATGTGGCAAGCGAATCCCTCCCACGAAATAAGACTCTGGCCGCCGCCGTTCGTGATGAAGCTGGAACCGCGCCCGTAATTTTCAGGTCGACCCGTGGGAATGACTTTGCTCATGCCGGCTCCGCCAGCAGCAACCGGTTCTTCGGGGTGATATCCAGGGGGATGGTCTGGGTGTGGACCCGGTAACCCTGGGCGCGCAGCCGTGCCGCCCGGGTGGCGTCCATTGCCAGCGGGCCGTCCAGCCACCCCTCCAGTCCTCCCCTGTCACCAAGGTCCAGATTGTGGCAGCACGGCAGCACCGCGACCCGGGCCCTGGCCTCCAGCGCCCGGTCCAGCACCCGATCGGTCAGCCCGCCGCAGGCATGAACGGAGACAACAAGATCGTCCGGGGTCAGCGCAACCTCCCCCATGTCCCTGCATTCGAAGCGGACTCTCCCCCCCAGCCGGGGCCAGGTAGCTTCCAGGGCGGCGGCGAGGGCCCCGGCACTCGCGGGGATGTTGAGATCGACCGCCAGCGCTTCACGGGAGCTGTCGTCGAGCAGGAGAAGGATCTGGGCCAGCAGGCCATGGCCGCAGGCAAGATCCACCACCCGTCCGCCCCGGAAACGGCGCCGCACCCGGCGGGCCACCTCCCAGGCCTCGTACAGCTCTTTGCGCGGCAAACAGCCGGCCGTGCAGACGGACCGGGCGATGCGGTCAAACAGGGAGTCGCCGCTGAACCGGTCGAGGTGGCGCGTGTTGAGACAGTTGCGGGAGGATCGATCCATGGAGGCTCCTCGTCTGCTTGAGAGTGGTCGGTTGCAGCCGGGCAACTGGCCGTTGCCCGGGGCCCGCAGGCAGGGTCGCTCATCGTCCGACAAACCGGAGCTTGATTTTCGCGGCCGCAATATCGGCAACCTTGCAGGCAATGTCGCCGGACCCGGCCTGAAGGTGCAGTACCGCCCGGTCACCGCGAAGCGTTTCACGCAGGAAACCGAGGCAGATCACCCGCGCGCCGGAGGTCGAGATGCGGTCGAGCCGGCACTCATGGCGGCCGCTCCCCAGGTCGAGCGAGCAGCTGCTGCCGACCAGGGTTTTCGTGTCGAATTCCGTCTTCAGCATGGTCAGCCTCCCGGGAGAACTCTTTCCCCTACAGATTCATTATAACGCCATTCAGGCCCGGGCGGCTGTGGCGAAATGGGATTACGGAAAGAGCGGTCAGAATACAGTTGGCTTACAACTGCCGGAGTCAGTGTATAATAAGAATAGGCATAATCACGGGTCGGGAATGCGGAGAACGACAACGCGCATGATCCCGACAGGAGGAGGAAACCATGAAAACAGCATTTACCTACAACCGCCTCGATAAGAACAACGTCGCGGTATTGCTCGTTGACCATCAATCCGGCCTGGTGAACCTCGTTCAGGACTTTTCGCCGGATGATTTCAAAAATAACGTTCTCGCCCTGGCCGATGCGGCCAAATATTTCAAACTCCCCACGATTCTAACCACCAGCTTTGAGGATGGCCCGAACGGGCCGCTCGTTCCGGAACTGAAAGCGCTCTTTCCGGACGCCCCGTACATAGCGCGTCCCGGCAATATCAACGCCTGGGATAACGAAGACTTCGTGAACGCCGTCAAGGCGACAGGGAAGAAACAGCTGCTCATCGCGGGCATCGTGACTGAAGTATGCGTTGCGTTCCCCGCATTATCCGCGAGGGAGGAAGGCTATGACGTCTTTGTCGTCGCCGACGCCTCCGGCACATTCAACAAGACGACGCGGGATGCCGCCTGGGCGCGCATGGCACAGGCGGGGTGCCAGCTCATGACCTGGTTCGCCGTTGCCTGCGAGTTGCACCGTGACTGGCGCAACGACGTCGAGGGGCTGGGAACCCTGTTCTCGAACCATCTCCCGTCCTATCGCTGCCTCATCACCAGCTACCAGGCAGGCAGGAATGCGGCAGCGAAGTAGCGCAGTCCGGAGTACCCGTCTCATCAGCCAGCCGGGAGTGGAACAGCATACCTCGGCTGGCTTTTCAATCCACGAGAGGGATAACCTCCTCCGCTTAGCTCACCCGCCGGCATGGCCGATTACACCCCGGCCTTTTTCCCCTGGGCAGCGGCGATCTCCGCCGCCGTTGCCGGGCGGATATCCTGCACCGTGCCGGCGAAGATCAGGGCGACCCCGGCCAGAGGGTGGTTGCCGTCCAGCACCGCCACGCCGTCGGCGATGTCGGTGACGGTCGCGAACACCCGCCCCTCGTCACCCCCCTCTTCCGCGGTCCCCTCGATCTGCATCCCGACCTTCAGTGGCTGGGGCAGGTCGTCAACCGGGACGATGGTCACCAGCTCGGGGTCGTACTCGCCGAAGGCGTCGGCCGGCTGCAGCTTCACCGCCACCGAATCGCCGATGGCCTTGCCGTGCAGGGCGACCTCCACCGGGAGGAAGATCGCGTCGTACCCGCCGTGCAGGTAGCTGAGGGGCTCCCTGCCGTCGTCGACCACGTTCCCGTCCACGTCCACGAGGGTATAGGCGAGGGTGACGACCGTATTCCTGGTGATGGTGTTCATGGTATCTCCCATCGTCAGACCGCCAGACCCGGCGAAGCGTCCCGCAGCGCCGCCGCTTCCAGCGCCCGGGCAAGCTGGTCCGGGCACGACGTCCCCCCTTGGCAGGCGATCCCCTTCAGGCGACGCACCGCCTCCGCCACCGGCATCCCCGCCACCAGGGCGGCCACCGCCCGGGTGTTCCCGGCGCAGCCGTCGATGAACCGGGCGCCGACAATGACCCCGCCGTCAATCTCGATATCGATCCGCGTGGCGCACGAACCGGCCGTTGCATAGCTGAACTGCATGTAAAGCTCCTCGTCTGCGCCGGAGCGGCGGTCTGTCGCCAGCCGGCCGGGCAGGAAAATAGCGCCCGGTCGCGCCGGGCGGAGGGACATGGTACGACACCGGGGTGGTGCAGCACAAGCTTTTCCTCCCCTGCAGTCACCGTTCAGGTCTTCGGCTCGGTGCGGGTGATCCGGGTGTTCAGCCCCAGGCCGAGCAGCTCCTTCGCCTCGGCCATGGCCACCGCAAACCCGTCCCTCGCGGCCCGGTGGATCTCGTTCGGCTCCCCCTCCTCGTCCCACGGCCAGCCGGTCCGCACGATGGTGATCAACAGCGTCTCCAGCCGGTCGGCCTTGTGCACCAGTTCGGCATAGTCGCGCTCCAGCTCGGCAAGCAGCGACGGGTCGCCCCCCTGCTCCTGCAGCCTGGCCTTCAATCGTGCCAGCGCATTCGGCATGCGTGTCCCTCCGTTATGAATTACCCACCAGCAGAGTGCCACCCACCTGAGAGGTCACAGCGGCAGACGCCGTTTCTTGCAGTACGCCTGGATAACCACCTGAGCCTGGTTCAGGCGGGAGAGCTTCATGTTGCGCGTCTTGATGGCCATGACGTCCTCCAGGGGGATCGCCTCCTGCCGCAGCTCCCGGGCGACGACCGCGATACTGGACACGATGGTCTTCAGGTCTGCCGGGGCATAGTTCTTCAGCATCGGCACGGTCAGGATCAGGTAGCCGTCAGCGATGTCCTGGCAGAGTTTTTTCGGGCTTCCCGAGATGGTCATGATCGCTCCTCCGTCACTCTTCCTCCATAAGTTGCCACTCGGCATAGCCGCTCTTGCGGCCGGGGACGGCACGCCCCTTGAGCTCGACCCGGGTCTTCAGCGGGTCGGTCTTGACCATGGTATACGCCCGGACGATGGCGGCCACGGTCGCCTCCTGGAAGGTGAGCATGGAACCGTCGGCCAGGGTCAGGGTCGTGCGCAGGTGGCGGTGTCCCGGGGGGATCTCGGCCACGAGCCCGGTCACCTCCTCCGTGCCGAAGATTGTCGTCCCGTTCCTGTCCGTCATCGCAGCGCCATGTCCTCCTCAGCGGCTTTCAAAACCTGGGAAAAGGATAGCATGTTTTGGCGGCCGGTGACGTGCCCCCCCGGAATTTTCTGTTACGCTTACAGTGCAGGTCACCACCCACTCATTGCGGAGATTGCCCATGCGCCACCTATCACTGTTTCTCCTCCTGACCTCCCTGGCGGGAGCAGCCGGATGCGCCGGCAGCAAAAATTTCGTGCTGCTCCGCAATCCGGTAACCAACAGCACAGTGGAATGCCCCGGCGAAACCGGGGTCACCACAGGCAGTGCGGCAGAGATGAAAAGCTGCGTCGATACCTACAAAAAGGAAGGCTACGAGGAGATCTACAGTTACTGATCTACGGCCGGCAAGCCATCAGGAGAGCCAGAACCGCCAGGCGTAACACGTCCCCCCGCCGACGCTGCCGTAAAGGAGAAGGCTGCGCCAATTGGCCGCGACCCGCAGGTCCTGCCGGCTCGGGAGCGCATTGCCCACCAGCAGGCAGACCGCGGCGTAGAGCAGCAGGGTGTTTGCCAGGGTGGCGGGGAGCCAGGCGAACCAGTGGCGCCAGAGCAGCCAGGCCAGGGGGACCAAGCCGAGGGGGGCGAGGGCGATCGGCACGGCGTTCACTGCGGTCACCCGCCGGAAGGAGACCGAGCCGAGGGCCCAGCGGCCGCCCCCCCGCCGCCGGGGTACGAGGCTGAAGCCCGACGGCCCGGCCCGCAGCAGGGTGCCGACCGCCAGGTGCGCCAGCTCGTGCAGCACCACCCCCGGCAACCGCACGAGGCAGACCGCCACGATGCCGCTGGCCCGGGCGGTGCGGTGCGCCGCGAGCATGGCGAGCGCCAGCAGGATGCCGCAACCGTGCCACCAGGCGGGGAGCGCGGCATTCGGCAGGAAATCCGCCGGGATCACCGGCCGGCTCCGGAACGGCGTGCGGCCGGCGCCGGGGGGAGGAGTCCCCCTGCGGGGGGTATGTACCGGCAATCAAGTGGCATGGGTCAAGTATGGGGGGAAGGTTGCCGGGCTGTCAACATGGTCCTGACCGCCTCCCGGCGGAAGCGGAAGATCCGCTCCAGCTGCCGCCGGACCAGGGGGCCGGCCAGCTCCCCCAGCGGGGGGGCGGGGAGCCGGTAGCAGACCTCGTCGTCGATGACCGTGCCTCCTCCCGGGCCGTCCCGGAAGGTATGGCGGTGGATCCACTGGCGGTAGGGCCCCTGGCGCTGCTCATCCACGAACAAGTTCGGCGGGGACCAGGCGGTAATCTCCGTCCGCCAGCCGAAGGGGACCCCGAAGAGCTGCAGCCGGTAGTCGATGACCGCCCCCTCCCCCATCGCCACCGGCAGCGGCGTCAGGATCCGGAACCGCAGCTCCGGCGGGGTGATCCGCTCCAGGTTGGCGGCATCGGCAAAGAACGCGAAGACCCGGTCCCGGGGGAGGTCCAGGGTCAGGGAACAGCGCAGGATATGTTCGCCCATCATCCCCCCCCGCGACCCGCGGCCAGCCGTGCCAGGAAGGAGCGGAACCGCTCTGCCAGCAGGTCGAGACTCCGTTCCAGGGTGTGGCCTTCCGGCAGCATCACCAGCTCACAGCGGGACCGCCGGGCATAGTCGATCACCGGCCCCGGGGGGACGATGGCGTCGTCCCAGCCGTGGACGATGACGGTCGGCGGCACAAAGGCCAGGGGCGGCAGGTCGGGGTAGCCCGGGATGCCGATGGCCGGGGCCATGAGGAAGAGGCCGGCCGGCCTGATCACTGCCGTCGCCGCCAGCGACACGGCCCCCCCCATGCTGGAGCCGGCCAGCACGGTCACCCCCCCCTGCGGGCACTGCTCCAGCAGCATCCTCACCCGCTCGGCGGGGTCGTCCACCCCGCGATAGTCGATGCTCAGCACGGCGAAGCCCAGCTCCTCGGCCACCCGGGCCAGGCGGGTGATCTTGAGCCCCCAGGGGCCGGACTCCTTGCCGTGGGAGAAGACGACGGTTTTCCTGATCGGTGCGTTCATCATGGGTCACACTTTACGGCAGAAAAGCCCGTCAGTCAAAGCGGTAATGCGTGCGCACCGGCCTGCTCTCACCCCCCTGCTCACAGAAGTTCGCTTCCCCCTATGGAACAGGAGAGACAGAGATGGGTCAGCGTACAGCTGTTACGCATGAGTCGGGCAGTTGTCGGCAGACGGCTACCGCTTGCCGCCCCGGTCATCGCCGGGGATCGCTCCCATCAGCATGCCGAAGACAAGGCCTAACAGTGCCCCTGACCAGGGGCCGGACAGCGGGCCTCAGGTACCGCCGGCACAGCGCCCCAGCCAGCCGAGGCCGGCGCCGAGCAGGGTGGAGACAATCGTGAAGAGAAGAAATCTGACAATGCGGGAGTTCATGGGGGCTCCATTCTGATAGGGCATACGCGCGCAGCCGGGTGCTCCGGGGGTCACTGCTGCCACTGCTGCAGGGTGGTGCGGATGATGTCGACATAGCCCGGCTCCCGCACGACCTCCTGATATCCCGGAACGGCTCCCACCCACTTGCCCAGTCGGACGTTGCGTTCCCGGGTGAGATACAGGGTGGGCAATCCCATAAGCGCCGGTCCATCCATGCCGGCAGTGGTAACGCCAATCTGGCCCACCAGACCGTGGCGGCAGCGCAACTCTTCAAACAGGTGCAGTTGTGCCCGGCGCATGTCCGGCCCCTGGAAGAGCGGCTCTTTCCAGCACAGGGTCAGGTTGACCGCACTTGGCGGAACAAGCTCGAGAGGAACGTTATCGCCGAAAAAGATGGGTGTGAGCCCGGCATTCACTACCAGTTCGGAAATCTGACGCAACTCATCGAAACAGGTATTGCGCTGGGCATCGTGGTCACCCGTTCGTACCCAGAGCAGCACCTTCTGTCCCGGCTCCCCCCCCACCTTGCCATCGATCCATGATCGTAAGGTAGCCGACGGCGATTCGTCTCCCAGAAAGCCTGCGCGCAGGGCGCGCTGTGCTCCCGGCGCGTCGGCGCGAAAAGCCTCGGCAATGATATGAGTCAGATGCTTGGGGCTCGCCGGACGAGACCGATAGGGGCGAAGGGCTCCTTCCAACCCGGCATCGACAAGGAATCGCCTGGCCTGCACTTCCTGGGCAGCGCCAGGTCTGATCTGAATGGAAAGGCCGGCAAACAGTGCCGCAGCAGCCAGGTACCAGCCTTCGCCAAACGAGAAGCCGGGATCGGCATGGAAGGTATAGGCGCGGTTCCGCTCCAGGACGGTTTTCCTGGCGGCTTTTCCGGCAACTTCAGCTCTGCGGGCAATCTCTCTCGCTTTGGCCGTATCAAGTCGCCGGGCAAAACCTGCGGCCGCCAATGCCACCTCTTCGGCAGTGCCGGCGATCTCCTCGACGCGCTGCCAGCCGTCTTCGCAATCTTCCAATGTGGGTGCCCGCTGAGAACCGCGAGAGAGCTGCCCGGCACCGTAGCGCGCATCCTCGGCCCGGGCCGCGAAAGCCTGAACCAGCACCCATTGGAGCACCGCAACCTCCCGGCTCTCCACCACGCTCTCCAGCTCCCGTGTGGCCAACAGAACAACCTGCTCCAGCAAAGAGCGATAATCATCGCGCACTCCGGGCCAATGCAGCGTTCCCTGCAATGCGGTGGCCTCTGCCAGGAGAGTGACGGCCTTTCCGCCATCAGTTTCGTTAGCGAGCAAACTGGTCACAGGATCTTCTTCGACCAGGTTTTCGGCGCGAGGGGCCCGTCTATTTCCAGCTCCAGATTGTGTATAAAAGGGCGGGGTCCGCGCGATTTTATCCAGTCGATCATAACCGCCAAGCCCTCTTCGAGTGTCACTTTCGGCTGGTAATCCAGGAGTCGCCGGGCTTTATCGGCGCAGCAGTTGGCAAAGAAAACCTCCTGCGGGCGGCTTTCGATCCGGTTCGGCTGCAGCTCAAAATCGAGTAGCCGGGCGATCGTGGCTGCAAGCTCGTTGATGGTGACAAACTCATCGTCGGGGCCGATATTGATGACCTCATGGACGCAGCGGTTGTCTGTGGCCATCCGCAGAAGGGGATCGACCACATCGGAGACAAAACTGAAGCAGCGTCTCTGATTGCCGTCCCCGTAGATAAAGGGTTGGCGTCCCTGCAACATCAGGTTGATGAATATAGCGGCCACGTTGCGATACGGATCGTCGTAGCGCTGCCGAGGCCCGATGATATTGTGAGGAACCGCCACCACCCACTCCATGCCGTGGGTTTCGGCAATATTGGCAAGCAGTCGTTCTGCACACCATTTGGCGATGCCATAGGGGTCCTGAGGAGCCGGCACCATATCCTCGGTAAACGGAACCTTGTTCGTGCCGTACCTGGCCATGGACGAACAGAGAACGAAGCGTTTGACTCCTTTGGCCGCTGCAGCGGAAACAACGCCACTCGTCGCCGTGACAACGTTGCGGGTGACCAGATGCGGGCTGAATACGGAGAGTCCTTCATAAGCTGTGGCCGCGCAATGGTAGACAATATCGACGTCTTTCAGCAAAGCGGCCAGTGGCGCAAAATCATTGCAGTCGATGTGATGAAACAGAGCGCCACCCGGAACATTGTCCAGGTAGCCCCCCATCAGGTTGTCACATCCCGAAACCCGGTGCCCTTCAGCCAGACACCGCTCCGCAATATGACTCCCTAAAAAACCTGCGATACCCGTAATGAAAATTCGTTTTCCGCTCAATGAAGCACTCCGTACCGGATTTTTTTTATTAGAACCTGAATTAGTGAATAATCCGGCGAATCATAGCACAAGTCATTGCATCTGTTCCGGATGTCGTGCAGACCGCCCAAGACCCGATCGTATCGTATGAAAAGTTTCATCATCGCTTGTCGCTTACATATCCTGAAAAGCTCTTGATGCACGCGAAGGCGCGAAGACGCGAAGTTAGTATGTTTGTTGACAACGCGATGCAGCCCTTCTTTCATAAGTGGGGCGCCAAAGTTGATCAGGAGACCAAGGGGTAAATCCATCAGGCGGAGATAGGTCAGTAATTGTTTTGCGTGAACTGGATGAAAATTTTCAACTGATTTAAGTTCAATAATCAGCTCATCCTCCACCAGGATGTCGAGACGGAACCCTTCGTTAAGTTCAATCCCCTGATATCGAATGGGAACCGGTTTCTGGCGTTCAACACGGAGGCCTTTTCCTTCAAGTTGCTTGGCAAGGATGGCTTCATAGACTGTTTCCAAAAGACCTGGCCCCAAATCGCTGTGCAAATGGAATGCACAATCAACAACTATTGAGGCAAGCTCTTCAAACATTTTTTCGCGGCTTCGCGACTTCGCGTGAACCATGTTTAGATTCTTGCATTATTTCAGCTGCTTTCGCTTTACAGCAGATTGTTTCATCAGTAATTTCTCTTCCGACTTTACCCGCCGCTCCAGCTTCTTGATATCCTCGGCAGGCGGCAGTTCCTCCGGTCTGATGCCGCGATCAGTTACGACGTTACGCACATCTGGAGCTTACGTTACCAATCTGAACGATGCGTCAATTTCGTCCCAAGGCACATAGAAATGGCCGCTCTTATCCTTTTCAACAAGTCCCAGTTTTTCCATGGTTTTTACATCGTCAAAGACGTTGCGGTACTGGCGGTGGAGGTGCTTTGCCAAGGCGTTGATGCTGGAGTGACCCATGCGACGCAGTTCTGCCAGCAGCTCAAAGCGTTTAGGGGTCAGGTGCTTGAGCAGTGAGGGCAGATCGTCGAAATAGAGCCGCTCGATAGTCTTTTCAGGCAGCCAGCCATCGTCAATCCGCCCGGCCAGCTCTTTCAACTCGCCAAAAAACTCCTTGTCGCTCTTGATACCGATTTTAAGATCCCGCTTTTCTTTCATGTTCATCACATCCTTTCGATGTCTGCTTCGAAGTCTTCAATGAGCCTGAGCAAGGTGGAGAATGAATAGGTTTCCTCATTGTCGCCAACATGACGATGATCCCCTTTGCCACGCTCGTTGTCGTAGCGGACAAGGCAGCTGCCATCAGGCTGGCCGCAGAACAGGCGGTATTTATAAGGGTGCGTGCTGCCGGGAAGCGGTTCGGAAAGATGCCAGATAACCACCTCGATAATCCGGCCTCCCCGCTCCTTCTTGTACCTGATGATCTCCCGCGCCGTCCCCATTACCACCCCTCATGCCATATGTTGTTTTATAACATATGTCCAAAAAACTTCAAAGAAGTTTTCAGATTAACCTTAAATGTTTCTTTACATCAATAGCCCCTGCCCTGCTTTGCCATAACTCTTTTTCATTGTGCCTCACAGAAGGATTTGAAGTCGATCCGATTACAGCCGCCACCCTTTCCGGTGTTCGGCCAGATATTCGCGGGCCGGCCAGACGTCCCGGTCTGCCGGGGGGATGATGCTGCGGCCGGAGAGGGTGAGGAGGAAGCCGGGCACGTTGGGATCGGCTCCGATCTGGCGGGAGGTGATGACGGCGTATGAATCCGACACCCCCATCATCCCCTCGTCAAAGGCCCAGTGGCAGAGCTTGCACAAGGCCATGCCGTTGCGGATGTCGTCGTTCTGGCTTCTGCTCCAGGGGGACGATATGGGCGTCATTGCTCTTTATCCGTGCTTTTCTGAAAGCCGTATTGACACCTTTTTCTCGAAAACTTCTGCAAACCCTTCATTTGCAGACCATCGTCTAACCTCTTCAATATCGATATTATGATCTCTGGCAATGAGTATCGCCTGTTCGAGACTCTGTTGGTCTTTCCAGTGATAGAAAGCTGCCAGCCTGTCCTTCACGCAATCAGTCGGAGATAAAAGTCGCAGATTGCCGGTTGAAAAGCGGAGCGTGCTGATTTCTGATGGCGGCTCACAGCGGCTTCCCTCTGCGCCGCGGCCGCCGTCTGTTCAACAGCAGCCGCTGCTGCAACTCTTCATCATAAAATGAAATTGTTTTCTCCAGCAGAGCTGAGAGTTCATTCAGCAGGGGATAGCGCGGGTTGAAGGTGTACAGGCGGGTGCGTCCGACAGTGCGGCTCGCCAGGACGCCGCCCGCTTCCAGCTTGTCCAGCTGCTTCTGGATGGGAGCCAGGGAACTGCTGTAGAAGGTTGCTATTCCCCGGGCATACCCCTCTCCTCTGGCATTCAGGAAGGTAAGGACGCGCTCGCAGTTGATGGAACCGACAAGTGCTTCGATCATGATTTTTTGATCCGAAATAACTTAATGTAGGTCACATGACCTATGTCATAGGTCATTATAACAGTGAACTGCGCTTGTCAAGGGAAGAAATTGCGCGGGCAGGTATTCAGCTGCTTCTTTGATTTTTGGAGATGCGACCCTTCATGGCTCACGCCTGTCAACCGGCGTGGTGGTGTTATGAACGAGGTAAAGGGCTCTTGCATGTCGCTTACATATCCTGAAAAAGCTCTTGATGCACGCGAAGGCGCGAAGACACGAAGTTAGTATGTTTGTTGACAACGCGATGCAGTCCTTCTTTCATAAGTGGGGCGCCAAAGTTGATCAGGAGACCAAGGGGTAAATTCATCAGGCGGAGATAGGTCAGTAATTGTTTTGAGTGAACTGGATGAAAATTTTCAACCGATTTAAGTTCGACAATCAGCTCATCCTCCACCAGGATGTCGAGGCGGAACCCTTCGTTCAGCTCAATCCCCTGATATCGAATGGGAACCGGTTTCTGGCGTTCAACACGGAGGCCTTTTCCTTCAAGTTGCTTGGTAAGGATGGCTTCATAGACTGTTTCCAAAAGACCTGGCCCCACATCGCTGTGCAAATGGAATGCACAATCAACAACTATTGAGGCAAGCTCTTCAACATTTTTTCGCGGCTTCGCGACTTCGCGTGAACCATGTTTAGATTCTTGCATTATTTCACCTGCTTTCGCTTTACAGCAGATTGTTTCATCAATAATTTATCTTCCGACTTTACCCGGCGCAGCCTACAGCCGCCACTCTTTGCGGTGTTCGGCCAGGTACTCGCGAGCCGGCCAGACGTCCCGGTCTGCCGGGGGGATGATGCTGCGGCCGGAGAGGGTCAGGAGGAAGCCGGGCACGTTGGGGTCGGCGCCGATCTGGCGGGAAGTGATGACGGCGTAGGAGTCGGACACCCCCATCATCCCCTCGTCGAAGGCCCAGTGACAGAGCTTGCACAGGGCCATGCCGTTGCGGATGTCGTCGTTCTTGCTTTTGCTCCAGGGGACGATATGGGCGGCATCCACCACGGTGTGCTGCTCCGGCGTGATGATCCGTACCCCGCAGAGAGCGCAGCGGTGGTCATAGGCCTTCACCACGATGCGGCGAAAGCCCTGATCGCGGGCCGCGGCGCGGTAGTTGTCCGCCTCGATGATCTCCTTCACCAGCGGCATGTGGGCTTTCTCCTCCAGCAGCTGGCTGTAGTCGAAGGCCTCCCGGTTGATGATCGACTGCTCCCGCAAAAGTAGCGCCGCCTCGGGCGAGAAGCAGGACTGCAGCAGCGCTTCCCGCAGCGCCTCTCTCCCCTCCCCGCTCTGCATGACCCGGAACAGCCCCTCGTCCAGCTTCGCTCCCAGGGCGTGTTTGCGCAGGTAGGTGACGGAGGAGGTGTTGTTGATGACTGCCGGGGTGATGGTCGTGCCCGGTTGGGGCACAAGCTCCCAGAATGGTTCCCGGTCGAGTCGGGAGAAGGGAAAGGCGATGCTGCTGGTCTGACCGATGGGGATGATCCGCCGCCAGTAGAGGTTGAACAGCTCGTTCAGTTCCACCAGATCGCCGCTGACGGCGATGAACGGTGTCGTGATGACGCTGCGATGCACCAGATCAAGCACCGCCAGCAGCAGGAGCGGCTTGTGCGGCGCCTTGCGTTTGGTGGCTTCGGTCCACGTCACGCCGGGGGCGCGGCCCAGGGATGCGAAGTGTTTTATGGAGGTGGTGAGATTGGTCATGAACCCAGTCTACTTATCCAGCTGTCTTACTGACATCAGTTCCGCCAATGATACATGGTAAGGCCATGCCGATTTTCTGCCTTCCTGCTTGCTGGCCAGCTTTTTGTAATCCCATTCGAACCCTTGAAACTCTTCGGCCGGCTCAACGTCCGAGATCAAGTAGTGGTCGTGATTGGGCACCTGCGGATAACCCATTTAACGGCACCGTCGAGAACGAAATCGAGAGTTTCTGCCGCAGGGCGTATTCATCTACGCCTCTCAAAAAGCGTACTGACGTCTTGTGTCAGCCACGTTCTGCGCGGTCCGCGCAGCCCGGGGTTACCGCCCGTTATGCTCACTTGATGACCTCCCAGCGGCCGGCCTTTTTCCCGCCGGTTCGCTTCAGTATACCTTTAGCTTTCAGGTTATCGGTATGGTAACGGATTCCCGCATAACTAAGATTCAATTGCCCGGCTATTCCCTTCTGGGTAACGAACGGATCAGCCTCTATTATTTTGACAATATTCTTTTCGATAGCAGAAAGAGTCTTATCGCCAGTCTTATCGCCAGTCTTATCGCTAGTTCCGGAAGTTGGCTGTTCAGGGTTTTCCTGGAAAGACGGTCGCGTAAAGCTGGTAATAAAGAGTTTAGCAATCTCTTTGAAATCTACAGCAGGCTCTTTTTCAAGAATAAGCGGCACGCCGCGTCCCCAGGCCTCGACCAGATGAACGCGTCGCAGCAGCTCCGCAACAAGCGGATTGCGTCGCCTTGAAACGTTCCCCTGTTTCTGGTTTGACTTTCGATAAGAGATTCATCAACCAGAAATCTTTGCTTTTCAGGCCGTCAAATCGACCGTTTTCATTTTGTGATAAAGGGATTCAAGGTCTGCTGATTTAATACGGAACTGGCTTCTGTGCTTGACTTTCGGCTTTGTGGATGCATTTTCAAGTTTTATCCCGGGGTCATAATCCACTTTGCCCATTGCCAAAGCTTTCAAACAGAGGGTGAAATCTGTTCCGTAGCCAATGCGAATCAGGTTGCCATAGCGATAGGATAATTCAGGCTCTTTCCCGCAATTGCTCGGGACGTAAACCGCTTGGGCATGTTTTCTGTTCCAGTGGTGCATGATATCGGCAAAGTGCCAGGTTGCAGCATCACTGCCGTTTTTTGACAAAAGAGAAATGCCGCCGCTGGCATCGGTGATCTTTCCTGTGGCGCTGTCAAAACCGTTTAGCACCAGAGTGAGGCCGGTTCTTTCGTGAAAGCAGTCGATACGAAACGGCCCCCCGAAATTGAGCCTGTCCTCGCGCCCCTCCTTGCCAGTCATATCGGAGTAACCGTATTTTCTGACAAAATCCACTACTCCGGAAGTCTTGTAATAACCTCCTGTAGGCTGCGGCGTCATAAGTGTCAGTCTACCCGCTGTGATACGGTTCAGGTTGGTCACAGAGTATCATAGCCAAGATAATCCGGCTCCGCTTTGTCATTAGGGATAATGCCTAATTCAGATTCAACGAGTGTAGCCGCCACATTTAACTATGACTTGAAAATATTTTCGTTATGCCAAATGAGAAATTCTGGATCAGGATGAAATTTTTCCGGCAGGGTAATCTGTTTTCCATGGCACGAGATCAAAGTTTCCTGAATGAATTTATCGTCTCGTAATTTACTGATTTCAGATGATGCAACTATTGAGTAGTCTGGGAGGACAGTCAACAAGCCTCTGTCAAATGCTTTGTCATGAAGAACCGATAAGCAGAGGCCATTTCGTGGATTCAGGCGATTCTCGTTGCTTCTATTCCATGGCATAATGTGGCTTGCCACAAGAAGCCGGGGTTCAGATAAACCGCTCATACAGCAAATACTGACATAGCTACTCATTACCATGCGCCTGAAGATGTATTGTTTTTTCCTTACTTCAACTGCTGCTTTGCGTGTAGTGTCAACGGGCAACGGCAGGTCTTCCTCTAGCTCTTCTGCCTTCACATCGGCAACTGTGACGAGTTGATCTGCCACACTGGATATTTCCCCATCCCAATTCTTCTGGAACTTTTCCCAAACTTGCCTGTCCAATACTGAAGCATTGCCAAGACCGCTTCTGCCAGAATTGACAATTTCCGGGTCAAGGCTGGCGAAATTTACCAGTTTCATAGCAACAGCCGATGGGGTGCGGCCAATCTTTTCGGCCAAGCGAATAATGTCCTGATTCCGCGAGTGCATTTTCCCGAAAGGAAGCTGGCAGTAAAGCGCAAGGGCAAGTGTCAGTTCTTCAACGGTCCATTTATTCATGACACTTCCCCCAATACATACGATGCTTCAATATTGCCCAATATTATTTCGTCATCACGATGATAAAGTGTTCCGCAAGACTTGCACCAGACGGTAGGAATGTCATTAAGGAGCTCATCAAAAACATCTTCCATCACATCTGTAGAGTTACATTTGACACACGGAACTGTGCCATCTTCAAGCCAGTATGTAAATTGACAGTTGCTGCATTCGTGTATTTGTCTGCTTTTACTGAAATCTGCAAAATCTGTTCTGGAGCCACATTGACGGCATGTTTCAGGTTGATCTGTCATAATGAAAATATCAAGCGACATGATAGTCCTCCAGAAATCAAAGGGTGGGAAGTAGTTCAGCGAGTCGAGTAAAGGCGGCTTTAGGTACCTTGTAGGTGCTTGAGGCTCCACCCTTCATGCCCGTACTCCCTGCTTGACCAACCCATGAGCAGGATTTGACAAGTTCTGTGAATCTGATGCCATACCATTCAACATGATTTCGATCGGCATCAACCTCCTGCACTACATAAAGCGCATCGGTATTCATTGAATTGGCGGTAAAAAATACCAGTTTTGCAAATGGACCCATGTCTATCCCGAATTCATCCCCAAGGATATTGTCGTTAACCACTGCCTTACTCTTAAACTCTACGGGAAAGCATGATCCAGATGGAGCAATGATAAAATGGATCTCGTCAATATTTGAAACCAGATAATCTATTTGAACAAAATACCTTGTGTATTCAAACCAGAACAACCTCGCAATAACCTCGCTATCGTTCCATGGAGCTTGATTGGCTGCAATCCTGTTCAATTGTGAACAGCGCAGGCCCGAATTTCCGTTTCTGACGGGAAAGGCCTGAAAGACTGTAGCAACAGGATTGGATTGAAGCTGGCCATTCGGGGAAATACTCATGAAGTCGAGATGATATCTTCTTGGATAACTTGCACGTACAGCCCTATGGCGGGGTTGGGGTATAGCAAAATCTGCTTCAATAATATTGGAAGGACAGACAAGGTAAGTTGTTACTCCCACCTGCCTGAAGTAATTATAAGCCGATATTTCAGCCGGAGTAACAGGGGCAGCCGCGATTGTAGTCGGTGCTTGCCATGAGAAAGTGACATTACGAGGTAACAAACAAACCTTTTCACGAGCAGGAACCTCGCAGAGCGTTTTATTGCCAGGGCTCATGATCCAACCACCCGGGATAAAGTGTATACCCTGCTGATTCAGGAATGATTTGAAAGCCAGTTCAGCTAAAATTCCCTTTATTTTATTGTCATTGATGCTGGACCACTGCGCTTCAAGAAAATTAATTGCTTGCTGAATGCTTCCGGGCACTTTACACCTCTAGTTTGTAATTTTATTACACGCCCAGCCTCTCCAGTCTGGGGAGAGGGGCGGCCAGACATTGCTGTCTGATAGACTCCATTACCCCTTCGGTGTTCGTCAGAATTTCATGATTCCAGAACCGCACCACGCGGAAAGGAATCCACCAGATATCCGTAAAAACCCGGGACACTCCCCGTATTTCCCTTCCTCTTTCCTACAAAGGGCGAGGGAACTTAAACAAAAAAGCCGCTCCACCGGACTATTCCCGGTACAGCGGCTTGCAGTCATCTCTCTCTCTCCCACTCCATCATCAACCCCAGAGCATAAAAGATTGCTCAGATTACTCCTGGGTTGCAAGCGTGTCAACAAATCGCATCAAAAACCTGACTCACGCAATGACGCAACGACGCGACGAAAACCTTTTTCAGTCGAAGGAACCACGGATAAATGGGATGAACACGGATAAAATCCCTGAAGCCGCTGCCCGCCAGATGTTACACTTTATCATCCCATTTGAAGCCGCTGCGCTTGATGCTGACGACTTTGCCGTTCTCATCTTCGAGCCGTAAATTAGAGCCTTCATGAAACTGCTTACGGATTGCTCTGCGCTTTGCGTCCGTCAATTTCCGAGCTGTAAAGGTAAATGTTTCACCTTCGCTATCAAAAACCAGGTTATCTGATTGACGTAAAATATATGTTGTTTGCATGGCAACTCACATCCTTCATAATAGGTTCTCTCCACAACACCGCTTACCACAAAGACACGAAGGACACCAAGGAAGCATTTAAAGAATCAGATCAGGATTACTTCGTGACCGTTTCCTGCGGGCGAGGAGGTTCCGGCCGCTCGACCCAGCACTGCCGGGTGGCGAGGAAGCGGAGGAACTCCCCGGCAAAGGCGAATTTTTCCGGCGGAACCGGCACGCTGATGAAATCGTCCCCCCGGCCAACGGTGAGGGCGAAGCCGCTCTTCCCCCCCCTCGCCCACTTCTCCGCCGACAGGGTGGTGACGGTCTCGCCCCCCTCGCCGCCGAACCGGTGGGGGCTGAGCTTCTCCTTTGCCGGCTCCGCTGCCTCGGCCAGGCGGCCGATCTTCATCCCCAGCTGCCACGCCTCGTCCGGCTCGCAGATGAAGCGGATCTGGGTCGTCTCGCCGGCCCTGGTCCGGGGGGTGAGCTTGAAGAAGCGGAGCATGATCCGGCCGGTGCGCTCGGCGGTCCGCCCCTCTTCCCGCTGGGTCTTGACCGTCTCGCGGATTTCGACGCCGGTGGATTGAGAGTAGAGTTCGTAGCAGTGGTAGCGGTGCGGCACGGGTGCAGTGGACATGGCGAGCCTCCTTGATTGCGTGATCTGCCGCTTGCGGCGTCTGCGGACAGGGCGTTTGCAAGCGTTCAGGAGCTGGAGAGCATCTTCCGTACCAACCGGGGAAATGAACGGCGAAGGGCCGTAACTATCAGGCAAATGCGATGGTTACGGGGAGGTGGCCCGCTGGAGCGCTGCCACGGGCAGGGGGTACGAGTGGAAAAACATTTTACACCCGGGGAGCGAATCGCCCGTAAGCCGGCCACGGATGGCGCTTCACGGGAGGTGGAAAGGAATGTTACAGTGTAAAGAAACCTGCAGTCCCGGGCGCAATCATCCGGAAACTGCGGATGGGCAGGGATAAAACCGTGACCGGTTTTCAGAACCTGCCGTTATCCGTGCATCCGCGGGGAAATCGAGTTCTTTTCCTGGCCGCGAAATTGGATTATAGTGAAAAATGCCATCCGGCCGCTGACTTTCCGGCCACAAAGTCAAGGGATACGAGTATGCCCCGTACAATCCGCACAGCACTGCTTGCCGTCTCCCTGGCACTGGCCTCTGCCGCTGCCGCGCGCGCCGAAACGGTGACCGTCGCAGGGTCGGGGGGGATGATCCCTCTTCTGACCATCCTCGCCGAGGCATACATGAAGAGGAATCCCCATGACTTCATCCGGGTCAGCCCGACCTCCCTGACCCAGTCTGGCGGCGTGCTGGCCGCACGGACCGGTGCTGTCGACATCGGCATGTCGGCCCTCCCTGTCCCCGGAAATGAACTGGACGAGACTACCTCGGCATACCATATTGCCGATGTGCCGGCCACGGTGGCGGTGCACAACAACGTGCGGATCGCGAACCTGACCAGCCAGCAGCTCTGCGCCATCTACGCCGGCAGGATAAAGAGCTGGCGGCAGCTCGGCGGCCACGATGCGCCGATCACCGTCCTCACCAGGCCCGAGTCCGATTCGACCAAGATGGCGTTTCGCGGAGGGGTCGCCTGCTTCAAGGGGTTGAGAGAAACGGCGGAAGCGGTCACGATGTTCAAATCGAACGACATGCTCAACGCCCTGCAGCGGACGCCGGACACCATCGGCATCATCGACGCGATCGCCCTCGACCAGTCACCGGGAAGAGCCCATCCGGTGCGGCTCGACGGCAGGAGCCCCACCGCCGAGGAGGTTGCCGCCGGCCGCTGGCCGGTGGTCAAGCGGTATACCCTGGTGATCAGGAATGACCGCAGCAGGGGGGTCGACCGCTTCATGCGCTTCATCAGGTCCCGGGAGGGGTCTGCCCTGATCGCGAAGCACAAGGGGGTTCCGGTAAACTTCTCCTACCCGTGACCGTGGTACGGCAAAAAGAAAACAGGAGGGCCGCACCCCGGCACCCCCCTGTTTCTCCTGTAGTCGGGTGAACATTTGCCACGACGGTCACTCTTGTCACGTCCCCCCGGTTTCGTTCGTTATTCGGGCAGAAGCCCCTTCCCCACGCTGAATGCCCTTCCCAGGAGGGGGCCCACACCATGGTACCCCTTATGGGCCGTGTCATACACGAGGGGCCGGATCTTCATGATATCGGGGAGACCGTCATCCCCCAGCACCTCCCGGTCCGCTTTCACGTCCATGATCTCGCCGACGAACTGGGTATGCAGGCCGATCTCCAGGGTGTGCAGGAGACGGCACTCCAGCACGACGGGGAATTCGGCGGCATAGGGGGCGTCGACCAGCTCGCTTTTCACGGCCGTCAAGCCGGCAGTGGCGAACTTGTCCACGCTCCTGCCCGAGGCCATGCCGATGAAATCGGCCTCCACCATCCTGGATTCGCAGGCGATGCCGACGGTGAAGGCCTGTCGCTCGACGATGCCGGCGTGGGAATAGGTCGCCTTGCGCAGGGATACGGCAATGCATGGCGGCTGGGAGCAGCAGATACCACCCCAGGCCGCGTTCATCAGGTTGGGCCTGCCGTCCCGGTCGAAGGTGCCGACCATCAGGACTGGGGTCGGGAAAAGCAGCGTCTTTGCACCGATGGATGTCTTCATATGCTCTCCTCCTGAATACTCGTGGTCCCGGGAATCGGGGCTTGAATCATCTGCGCATCTCTGCCGCAACAAAAACGCCCTGATTTCTCAGGGCGTTTTTGTGCTGCGCATGACAGCGCTGGATATGCAAATGGTACCGGAGGCCGGACTCGAACCGGCATGTCCTTGCGAACGGCAGATTTTGAGTCTGCTGTGTCTACCATTTCACCACTCCGGCAAGGCACGAAGGAGTATATGCAAACAGCCACTCTCCGTCAAGGGTAAAGCCGGCGGGGCATTACCGGTTACATGCCGCATGCCACCTGCGGCACCGAGACACAACAGGGGGTTACAGCCTGAACACCGTAACCCCCTGTTTTTTATGGCGGAGAGGGAGGGGGTCGACCCCCCGGAGGATCAGCACAAAACTTCCTGAATTGATGGTGCCACCTGTTACTGAAGCAGAATCCGAGGAAACAAGTGAAGTTGAACCCGCTTAATATGTTGCTATTTATACCAGCCTGAATTACAGTAACCGCTGTTACTATAAATGGGCAGGCGGACAATATGAAGTTCTACAACAGAGAAAATGAACTGGCCGAACTGGCTACCCTCTATGACCAGGCAAGCTCTTCCGGGAGTATGACCGTCCTGACTGGGCGTCGTCGTGTTGGCAAGACACTGCTTGCGCTTGAGTCAGCGAAACAGCACAAGCACCTCTACCTGTTCGTGTCAAAGAAGGCAGAAGCGCTGCTCTGTCAGGAATATATTGAAGAGATTCGCCGCATTTTTACGGTTCCAGTCATCGGCGAGATCCGCCATTTCCGTGATATTTTCAAACTGCTGATCGAACTTTCCCGCACCGAGCGATTTACCCTGATAATTGACGAGTTCCAGGAGTTCTTCAGTATCAACCCTGCTGTTTATTCCGAACTGCAGGGACTGTGGGATCGCAACAAGGCCACAAGCAAGTTGAACCTGATCTTCATAGGTTCGGTGCATTCTCTAATGTATCGGATCTTCCAGGATGCCAAAGAGCCTTTGTTCGGCAGAGCAGACCGGATCATGTTCCTGAAGCCGTTCAGTATTAAATCGATCTTTACCGTGATAAATGATTATGGCTACAAGGACATGCAGACCCTGTTCAGCGCTTACGCTATTACCGGCGGTCTGCCCAAATACCTTGAACTGCTGGCCGAGAACAGCGCCATCCCCCGACAGCAGATGTTCGACTTCATCTTCAGGCAGTATTCACCGTTTTTGACTGAAGGGAAGAATCTGCTGATAGAAGAGTTCGGCAGGGATCATGGCACATACTTCTCGATTCTGGAGTTGATTGCCGCAGGGAAAACAGCACGGAGCGAAATCGAAGCGGTTCTGGAGATCCATAGCGGTGCCTATCTCAGCAAACTAGAAGGTGAGTACGCCCTTGTCGACCGGCATAGACCTATTGATGCCAAGCCTGGCAGCAGGTTGCAGAAGTATTATATCCGCGACAATTTCCTCAGCTTCTGGTTCAGGTTCATCTACAAGAACCTCTCTGCTGTTGAAACCGGCAATTTTGCCTATATTCGCGAGATTGCAGAGCGTGATTACGCAACCTGGGCCGGCAGAATACTGGAGCGGTTCTTTCATGACCTGTATGCCGCCAGCGGTGAATACAACAGGATCGGCTCGTACTGGGAACGTGGCAACAAGAATGAGATTGACCTGGTAGCAATTAACGACCTCAAAAAAGAGATCGTCATTGCCGAGATAAAGGTCAATAAGAGCAGAATTAATCTGGCAGAGCTCGAAAAAAAGGCGAAGAACCTGTGCCTTGAATATAAGGGATACTCGGTCGAATTCCGAGCTCTTGGAGTAGAGGATGCGGAGTTGTTGTTGACCGAAGGTTGCACCAGAGGTTGCACAATAAACAATAAAAACTAAAGGGCCACAGCTAACTGCCGTAACCCTTTGTTTTTATGGCGGAGAGGGAGGGAGTCGAACCCCCGGTGGGTTGCCCCACACCTGATTTCGAGTCAGGCACCTTCAGCCACTCGGACACCTCTCCGTATTCAATTTTCACGTCCCGTCCTCTCCACGACGGAGAGTCCTGCCTTTTTACTCCATTTCCACGAAAAACTCAACAGCTAGCTTCTGATTTTCTCGCCCGCGGGGGAAACCGGCCCTTTCCCCGGCAGCCGGGCGAGGAATACCGCCATGCGCAGGCCGCCCCTGCCGGGGCGCTTGACCGTGACCTCGAATCCGGCCTTCTCCAGCCGCTCCACGTACCCCTCGTCGAAGTTCTCGCCCCAGACCGCCAGGGTTCCGCCAGGGAGGAGGGCGTCGCGCATGACCGCGATGACGCGGCTGCCGTAAAAGGGGTCGCCGGTCCGGTCGGTGCGGGCATGGGGACCGCGGTAGAGGTCGAGGACAATGGCGTTGTAACGGGCTGCCCCGCCCTGCGTGGCGGCGCTCCTGATCATGGCCGTGACGTCGCAGATCCGCAGGCTTACCCGCGGGTCGGAGACCGCCCCGGCGGTAAGGGGGGCGAGAGGACCGCGGCACCAGTCGGCCACCACCGGGTTCAGCTCCGCCACGTCCACCACGGCGTCGGGGGGGAGGGTGTCCAGCGCCCCCCGCAGGGTGATCCCCATGCCGAGGCCGGCCAGGAGAACCCGGGGGGAGGCGGTCCCCTTGAGCTTTTCGCAGCCGAGCTGGCCGAGGACGATCTCCGAGCGGTTGGAGAGGCTGTTCATCAGGACCTGGCTGCCGATGGTGATGAGGAAGTCCCTCTCCCCACGCTGGCGCAGCTCCAGGAGACCGTCGGCGGTGGGGACGCTCTCGATTACCTTCCAGGGCAGGGCCATCAGCTCTCCTTCTCGTCCGCCGCCGGCGGTGCCGGCTCCTCCAGGCTGATCCGGCCGAGCTTTCCCCCCCGCAGCTCCCGCAGGAGCGCCTCGGAGGCCCGGGTGAGGTCCACCTCCCCGCCACCGGCCAGGCACCCCAAACGGCGGCCGACGGCAACGATCAGGTCGTGGGGGGTCGGCGGGAGATCCTGCAGCTCGTAGCGGGCCTTGAGCAGCTCGGGATAGCGGGCCATCAGGAACGCGCCGGCGAAGAAGCCGACCTCGGTGCTGTCCATGGCATTGGCGCCGATGGCGCCGCTGGTCGCCAGGCGGTAGGCGCCGTCCTGGTCGCTCATGTCTGGCCAGAGCACCCCCGGGGTGTCGTTCAGCACCACGCCGTTGCGCAGGTCGATCATCTGGGTGGTGGTGGTGACCGCCGGCCGGTCACCCACCCTGGCCATGTTCCTCCCCGCGAGGGTGTTGATCAGGGTCGATTTCCCCACGTTGGGGATCCCCACCACCATGACCCGCACCGGGAAGCCGGGTTTCCCCCGCTTCGGCGCCATGGTCTGGCAGAGCCTGATGAGCGGCTTGGTGTCGGCGTGCTTCTTCGCCGACATCGGCAGGGCCCGCACCCCGGTCTGCAGCTCGAACTCCCGCACCCAGGCTTTGGTCACGGCCGGGTCGGCCAGGTCGTGCTTGTTCAGCACCTTGATCCACGGCTTGGTGCGCCGCAGCTCCTGCAGCTTGTGGTTGGCGCTGGAATAGGGGAGCCGGGCGTCCAGCACTTCGATCACCACGTCAACCCGCTTGATCAGGTCCTGGATCTGTTCCAGGGCTTTCCCCATGTGTCCGGGGAACCATCGTATAGTCATGAACTGTCATCCTTGCACGTCTTGGGTCAGAGTCTCGGGGACTCCGACTATAGAGCAGATCGGCCCGTTGGGCAATGGCTAAGGTTCATCCTGAAACCGGCAGGGGAGTTGGGAAATAGCAGGACAGCGTGGTGCGGGCGTTTCAACCGCAGGATCCGGTTTCATCCCCGCTCCCGGCCATGATCGCCGCCACCCACCGGGCCAGCAGCTCGAGCTGCTCCAGGGAGATCCGCTCCTCCGTGGTATGGACCTTTTCGTAGCCGCAGCTCAGGACCACCGCCTCCAGGCCGCGGCTGTTGAAGATGTTGGCGTCGGAGCCGCCGCCGGTGGGCTTGAAGCGGACCGGCACGCCGATCCTCTCCGCGGCCCGTGCCGCCATCCGGGCCGGCGGGGAGTCCTCCCCCAGCCGGTAGGAGGGGTAGCAGGGGTTCACGCCGATGGCCACCACCCCGCCGAATTCCGCCGCGGTCCGCTCCATGACGCCGATCAGTTCGTCCATCCGGGCCCGCACCTTGGCAGGGTCGAGGGAGCGGACCTCCCCCTGGAGCTCGCAGCGCTCCGGGACGATGTTGGTCGGCCCGCTGGCAAGGATGCTGCCGATGTTGGCGGTGGTCTCCTCGTCGATGCGCAGGAGCTTCATCCGGCTGATGGCGACCGCGGCGGCCTGAATGGCCGACACCCCCTCCTCCGGGGCGAAACCGGCGTGGGCGCTTTTGCCGTGGAAGGTCGCGGCGAACTTCACCTGCTCCGGGGCACTGAGGACGATCTCCCCCACCGGCCCGGCCGCATCGACCACGAAACCGGCCCGGGCGCTGACCTTGCCGGTGTCGAAATGGCTCCCCCCCAGAAGGGCAAGCTCCTCGGCAACGGTCAGGACCAGCTCGATGGTCGGGTGGGTCAGACCGGCCTCCCCCAGGGCCGTCACCCCCTCGATGATCGCCGCCAGGCCGCAGGCGTCGTCGGCGCCGAGCACGGTCGTGCCGTCGCTGACGATGTACCCCCCCTGGACCCCCGGCTTGACCCCGGTCCCCGGGACAACCCGGTCCATGTGGCAGGAGAAGAGGAGCGGCTCACCCGGCCCGCTTCCGGAGAGCCGGGCAAAAAGGTTCCCCGCGCTGCCGCCGATCCGTTCGCCGGTGTCGTCCTCGGTCACGCTGAAGCCGAGTCCGGTCAGGATCTCCGTCAGCCGGTCGGCCATCAGCCGCTCCCCCTTCGGCTCGGAGTCGATGGAGCAAAGGTCCATGAACGTGCGGCAGAGCCGTTCCCTGTTGATCATCTCCGTCTACCTCTTTCTGCTTTGTTACCCCTGAACCAGCCGGATCAGGGCTGTTGACTCTCCGCAGGCTGCTCATCTGAACAGGTAGGTGAAGGCGAGCGAACCGTATTTTTCCCCTCCGTCCTGACCCTCGAACTCCCTGCCGCGGAAGATGTAACTGAGCGAACCGAGGAACCTTTCCGAACGGTAGGCAAGACCGACGATTCCCGAAGAGACGAAGGCCTTCTTGTCAACACCCGGGCCGGAGCTGAAGCTGTTGCCGTCCAGGGTGATATCCCGGGCGACCATGTCCCCTCCCCCTCCCAGGAAAACGTACATACCCGGCTCACCTGGCACGGCTCCGTTTTCCGGAAGCGGGAGCGCGCCGAGGCCGCGGATCGACGTCTCGCCGAAATCGTCCGGCAAGCGGTAGCCGAAGCGCAGCTGTGCCTCCATCCGCGCCTTGGTCAGGTAGTTGCCGAGCATTGCCGTGCCAATCGGAATGAGCTCCGCCGCGAGCCCGTCGTCACTGCCGGCAAGCCGGTACCGGCGACGGTGCTCATAGATGAGGTTGAGGATCGGTTCGTCCTCGAGCTGGTAGTCCCACCCCTCGGGGATAGTGTTCCCGATCAGTTCATGGAAGACTTTCTGTCCCACCTCGCCGAAGGAAGAGGGGCCGACCACCCCGACCAGCAGCTTGAAGGCATTCAGGGTATTCTCCGTCTGCAGGCCGGCCGTCAGCCCGGCGTAGAGGACGCTGGCATACGGCCGGTCCCGGGGATCAGGCGGGACGCGTTTCAGGTCACTCGGGGTGAAGAGGAGCTGGGCCAGTTCATAGGATGAGTACTGTCGGCCGTGATCGGCGCCGTCACCCCCCCAGATCCACCCCAGAAGGCCGCGGGAGTTCCGGGTATAGCTCATGGAGAATCCCGCCGTGTAATTGGCATCGGTGCTGCTCAACACATCATTTTCCCACCGCAACGTAATTGCCCGCGGCGGCTCCGCGGCGGCAGCCGCCGGAGGCACAAGCACCGCCAGGGCAACCGCCACGCAGAGAGCGCTGCCGGGCAGCAACCGTGCCAGCGCCGCCGCAGCCCCGCCCCACCGCGGCTTCACCCCCCGTTTTCTCCACCCCGGCACGGTTACCCGGACCCCAGCAGGTCTGTTCATGGCTCCCCTTCCCACTCCCGTCATCCGTGAGATAATTCCGTCGCCGGAGCGTCCGGGTATCGCGGGAAGTATACTCCCGGAACGGCGAAGTTCAAGGCTGCCGGGGCGGATCTTCCCCCGGGCCCCACGGGGCGGTCTGCCGCCCCTTGCGTGCGGCAGGAAACGGCATATAATTGAAAAATATTTTCCGGACAGGAAAGGGACCTGCATGGCGACAGAGCAACGGACAGCCCCACGCATCAACAAACTATCGTTCATCTCCTTTGTCAAGAGGGAAGAAGATGAACAGAAGTGCCCGATCTCCCTGGGGAGGACGCTCAATATCAGCACCACCGGCCTGGGGATCGAGATTTTCCAGGAGATAGCCCCCGGCTCCACCATGGAGATGGAGATTGCCCTCGGCGATGAAATCATCCCGGTGAGGGGAAAGGTGGTTCACGGCAGTGAAGCGGAGAGCGGCTGCTGGCATCTGGGGATAGAGTTCGACCAGGTTCAGGAGAAACTGGCAGCGGTGGTGCTCGACCATCCGTGAGCCGGAAGGCTCAGCCGGCCGGCACCTCGTCCCCATCCTGTCCCCCGGGGGTGCACGATGTTCTGGCCTTCTTCCGCCGCCGCAGCTCGCGGAAGAAGTCGCTGAGCATGGCGGAACACTCCTCCCCCCGGACACCGCTGGTGACCTCGACCCGGTGGTTGAACCGCCGGTCGCAGGTCAGGTCGTAGAGGGAGCCGACGGCGCCAGCCTTGGGGTCGAAGCAGCCGAAGACGAGGCGCTCGATCCGGGCGAGGATGATCGCCCCCATGCACATGGGGCAGGGCTCGAGGG
>Ga0073934_10002729_pt1 | contig 35338 bp, 33 predicted proteins | sample LarsenN4metaG_FD_76834 | JGI IMG/M metagenome (GOLD analysis project Ga0073934, IMG submission 76834) | Hot spring sediment bacterial and archeal communities from British Columbia, Canada, to study Microbial Dark Matter (Phase II) - Larsen... ... | reverse complement strand
TGGCGCCGCCGCCACCGCCCTTTGCCTGGCCGCGACGGCCTGGCTGGTTCCCGACGCGGCAGCCGATCGCCAGGCCACCGCCGCGCCGCGCCCGCCAGGCCGAGTGCCGCATCGTCTGGCCGCCGCCTATGGGCTGTTCGGCGTGGGCTACTCGATCACGGCTACGTTCCTTGTGGCGCTGGTGCGATCCGTGCCCGCGCTGGCACCGATGGAACCCTGGGTGTGGGCGCTCGTGGGCGTGGCCGCCGTCCCCTCGGTGGCGCTGTGGATGTGGGCCGGGCAGCGCATCGGGCTCGGCCGCGCCTTCGCGGCCGCCTGCATGGTGGAGGCCGTGGCTGTCGCGGCGAGCGTGGCGGGCGACGCCCCCATCCATGCTGCGGCTACGGCCCTGCTGTTCGGCGGCACGTTCGCGGCCATCCCTGCCCTGGGCCTGGCCGCGGCGCAGGCCTCGAGCCGGGGCGATTCGCGCCATGTCATGGCCGTGATGACCGTCGTGTTCAGCGTCGGCCAGATCGCCGGTCCCGCCTTCGCCGGCTGGGCTCACGACGCAACCGGCAGCTACGTCCTGCCGACGCTCGCCGCCGCCGGCGCCCTCGTCCTGGCCGCCCTCCTCGCCGGCGCCCGTGCAAGGCCCTAGGGGATGCCGACGGGCGCCTAGGGAATGTCGAGCGGGATCATGGCCCCGCCTCGTCCGTGCGGGCTACAATCGCCGTCACGTCGATTCGGGGGAACGGTCATGCGTGGTTCGCTCCTTGTTGCGGCTGCCGTCCTGGCCGGCGCGCTGGCATCGGCGCCGGCGCGGGCGCAGTTCGACAACCTGCTGAACAGTCTCATCACCGGCGGGGAGGAACAGGAAGGCAGCAGCGAGCCCGCGGCCAGCAACCTCAACGAGACGACCTCGGGCGGGACCGACCTGGAGGGCAGCGCCGTGGCCCTGGTCGAGGACGTCCAGGGCGAGGCTGGCGGCCTGGAGATCATGGACTACGTCTATGGCGGCCAGCAGGTCGCACTGGGCCAGGGGGGCAGTCTGGTGCTGAGCCACCTGGACGGCTGCATCGTGGAGCGCATCAGCGGCGGCACCGTCACCGTGCGCCACGGCGGCAGCACGGTCGCCGGCGGCGCCGTCGAGACCGAGCGCCTGCCCGACTGCATGACGGCCGACATCATCATCACCGCCGACGCTCGCGAGGCCGGCGCCACCGTCAACCGGCTGGACACGCCTTTCGACGCGGCCGCCTGGCGCGAGGAGGTGACCAAGTCCGACCGGCCCACCTTCGTGTGGGAGCGCGGGGCGGGCAAGGTGAAGGTCCGCGTCGTCCAGCTCGACGCCGCCAAGCCAAAGATCATCTGGGCACGCGACACCGACGCCAGCAGCATCGCCTATCCGATGGACGCTCCCGCGCTGGTGCCCGGCCTGCCCTACAGGGTCGAGGTCCAGGGCGGCGGCGGGACGCAGGGCGTTGCGTTCATGGTCGATCCCGGACTGGACACCGCCGCCTCGTCCCTCGCCGGCCGGGTAGTCACCCTGGTCCGCTAGATCCCGGCCGTGCGCCGGCTGAAGGACAGCCCGTGGCTGCGGCGCGCGGCGTTCGCCCTGGCCGTGGGTTCAGCGCTGGCCGCCATCGGCATGACGCCGTTCGGGCCCTACTTCGAGCGGCTCAGCATCGACGTCCTGATCCCGGTGCGCGCCTGGCTGGGCACGCCTCCCTTCGCGCCGGAGGAATCCGACGTGGCCGTGGTGGCGATCGACGAGCAGACCTACCGTACGAAGCCGTTCGACACGACGCCAAAGATCGCCTGGACGCGCGAGATCGCGACCGTGCTGACGTCGATCGACGATGCCGGGGCCAAGGCCATCGGGCTCGACGTCGTGTTCCCCGCGAGCCTGGATCAGCCGGACCTGCTGCCGGGCTGGGACAAGCCGCTCAACCAGCTGCTGTTCAAGGCGCGCAAGACCGAGCGCATCCTGCTGGGCCAGGTCCGCCTGTCGAATACGATCGTCAGGCCGTATCCGGGCCAGATCCGTGCCGCCGGTGGCGAGAGCAACGTGCGGACCCTGAACCTGGTGTTCGACGCCGACGATGTCGTGCGCCGCTATCCGGCGACCTGGGACGTCGCGGACGGCGGTGCCCCCGTGACCTCGTTCGCGGCCGAGCTCGCCCGCCGCGCGGGCATCGCGCCTCCGGAAGGCGAGTTCCTCATCAACTACGTGGGCAGCACCGTCGAGGCGCCCACCTACAGCTTCGTCGATCTGTACGTCTGCGCGAACCAGCTGGAAACCGCATTCTTCGAGGAGCACTTCAAGGGCAAGATCGTGCTGCTGGGCGAGGCGCTGGACGTCGAGGACCGCCGCACGCCGGCCTCGCGCTGGGCGCTGGGTCGTGAAGTGCCCGCGGGCGCGCGCTGCGCCGTGCCGGCCTCCGCGAGCTTCCAGCCCGTGGTCGTGCGCCGCACCATCCCCGGCGTCTACATCCATGCCGCGGCGCTGAACACGATCACCAAGGGTATCGCGCTGCGTACCCTGGGGCCGCAGGCCGGCCCGGTCGCGGTCGGCGTGGGCGGGGCGGCCCTGGGCATGCTCCTGTTCCTGGTGGGGCCGCTGGCCGGGCTCGCCATCGCAGGCGGGCTGCTGGCGGCGCTGGCAGCCGGCTCCATCGTCGCCTTCCAGCACAACATCGTTCTGCCCCTGCTGCCACTGGTGGGCGCCGGCATCGTCACCTATGTCGCCGTCTACGCCTTCCGCTTCATCGTCGAGGACCGCGAGAAGCGCCGCATCCGCAACGCCTTCCGCCACTACCTGGCGCCCGTCCTGGTGGACCGCCTGGCGCGCGATCCGGCGGCCCTGCGCCTGGGCGGCGAGGAGCGGCGCATCACGGTCTTCTTCTCGGACATCGCCGGCTTCACGACGATCACCGAGAGCATGCGCGAGGAGCCCGGCAAGCTGGTCGAGATCCTCAACCGCTACCTCACCGTCATGTCGGCCGCCATCGAGCGCAACGGCGGCTACATCGACAAGTTCATCGGCGACGCGGTGATGGCCATCTGGAACGCGCCGCTGGACGACCGCGAGGCCGAGGCCCATGCCGTGACGGCCGCGCTCGAATGCGTGGAGGGGCTCGCCGCCTTCAACCGCGACGTGGTGGCGGGCGAGTACGGCCTGCCGCCCATCGGCACGCGCATCGGCATCGCCACGGGCGTGGCCATCGTGGGCAACATGGGATCCACGTCGCGCTTCAACTACACGGTGACCGGCGACATCGTGAACCTGGCGGCCCGGCTGGAGGGCGCCAACAAGGAGTACGGCACCACCGTGATGGTCCACGAGGCGACGGCCAAGGGCGCGGGGCGCGGCTTCCTCTTGCGCCGGCTGGACCGCCTGGTGGTGAAGGGCAAGACCGTCCCGGTCAAGGTGTTCGAGGTGGTCGCCCGCGCCGGATCCGCCGGGGAGGAACAGCGCGAGCGTGTGCGCCGCTTCCACGCGGCGATCGCGCTCTACTACCGCCGCGCCTTCGCCGAGGCCGCGGCCGCCTTCGACGCCCTGGCGGGCGAGGACAGGGCGGCCGGCTTGTACCGCGACCGCTGCCGGCATTACATGGAGAATCCGCCGCCCGCCCGCTGGAACCGCGCGTTCCAGCTCACGACCAAGTAGGGAGGAACCGACCCATGACCCACATCTGCGCGGGAGCCTGCTGCCGCCGCGCCATCGCACGGCGGCGCCTGCTCGCCTCGCTGGGCGCCCTGGGATTGGCGATCGGAGCGAGGCCCGCCGCGGCCGATTTCGTGGTGCCCGACATCGGCTCGCTGTTCCAGGGCGCGGCCTCCGTCTTCAAGGGCATGAGCCTGAACGAGGAGGACGAGATCGAGATCGGCACGGGTCTCTACCCACGCCTGATCGCGCGCAGCGGCGGGCCATACCGCAACAGGGGCCTGCAGTCCTCGGTCGAGCGCTTCGCCCAGCCCCTGATCGACCAGACCAAGCGCCGGCACCTGCCGTGGGAGATCGTCGTGCTGGACGACAACACGGTGAACGCGTGGGCCCTGCCCGGCGGCAAGATGGCGGTGAACCGCGGCCTGCTGCGCTATACGGCGAGCGAGGAGGAACTGGCCGCCGTGCTGTCCCACGAGATCGGCCATGTGGAACGCAGCCACGCGCTCAACCAGATGAGGCGCGAGGAGTTCAACAAGGGCCTGACCGAGGTGGGCAAGCAGGCCATCGCCAGCCAGGCGGGTGCGGGCGCGGGCTCGTTCGTGACCGGCCAGGTGCTGGACGCGCTCGAGGGACCGCTCGGCGACATGATGGCGGCGGGCTATTCGCGCGAGCTCGAGGACGAGGCGGACCAGCACATCTTCGAGGTGTTCGGCAACGTGGGCTACGACCCGGGCCTGGCGTCGTCGTTCTTCCACACCCTGGTGGCGCTGATCCCGAACAACGCCAAGGGCACCACCTCACTCTACTCCACCCACAAGGGCACCGAGGAGCGCATTGCCGCCATCGAGAAGATGGCCAAGGGCCTGCCCAAGCCCGCGCCGCGGCAGCCAAGTCCGGCCTTCGCCGAGGTCAAGCGCGTGCTGCCCACGCCGCAGTTCTACCGCGGACCGGCGTAGGCTCCGCCTCGGCAGGGTTCGGGGCGCCACCCGCGGCCCGGTCGCGTTGACATGCCGGGGGGCGGCCCCTAGAAGGGCGGGGGCGGCCCCGCGCCGCCCCTTGCCCGCCTGGGCGTCGCGGAGACGTGGCCGAGTGGCTGAAGGCGGCGGTTTGCTAAACCGTTATACGGGGTAAACCCGTATCGAGGGTTCGAATCCCTCCGTCTCCGCCACCTAACCTATTGATATAGAAGGAATATCAGTCTTTTCAGCATTACGCGGGATTGTCGCGGCGTGTGCGAGGCTTGCGGCCGGGATGATCGGGCACGCGCTGGCAGAGACGCCCGAGGTGCGGCCAAGGGAGGACCTTCCTCGGGAAAGTCTCCTACGCGAGTTTCGGTGGTACGCGAACGTCACGCACAACGCGCGGTCCGTGCCTAAAGGCGGTCATGCCCAGGCCCGAAGAGACGCAGGGCCGAATTGCTGGAATCGGAGGATCGGCGGGCAAGCGAGAACGCCGATGATGGCCGAGACGTTTCGGCTCAGGCCATGCCGAGGGCGGCGCGCTGGGCGTCCCAGGCCAGCGGAAGTCGGATGTCGTTCGCAAGCCGGTTGGCGGTGAGATCGACCGGGTGCTGGTCGCGCAGGATCGTGGTGACGATGTCGGGGGCAAGAAAGCTCAGGCGCAGGATGCGCGTGAAGTAGGACCCCACCACGCCGGCTTCCAGGGCGAGATCGTTCATCGACGCATTGCCGTTCCTCATCACCATGTCGCGGTACCGATGCGCCTGGGCGAGCCTCCTGTGGAGGCTGCGGTCGACCCTGGTTCTTGCGGTGGCGCCGGGCCCGTCGATCAGGAGCCGTGTCTCGATGCCGGCACGCTTGAGGGAGACCGGGACCGTGAGCGTCAGGACCGGCTGGGACTCTACGGGGGGTCTTGAAGTGTCCACCACGCGCGCCTCGTCACGGAGCACGGCGGCAAGTCGGTGGGGCAGAACTGTGATGTCCACCCCGTCGGGCCTGACGTCGATCCGGTCGACGAGCGTCAGAAGGATGGCACGCTTGTCGGTAGGAGACTGTTGCGGCCAGATCCTGCTCAACTCGGCGGCGCGTGCGACGCGTTGCGTCCGTTCGATGACGTCGTCGATGCAGGGTTCGAAGGCAGCGTGCACCTCGTGCCCTGTCGCCAGGAAGATCCGCAGGCGATCGGCGACGAGCGCCTCGAGATCGCCGGCCGGGATCCTGCGGCCACGGGGTGCGTCCTCGCGTCGTCCCCGGATGAGTCCCTGGGAGACGTAGTAGCGATACCGGGTACCCTTCTTGGTGGCGTGGCTCGGCGTCATGCGCTGGCCCAAGTCATCGAAGATCAGGCCTGCCAGCAGACTGGGCTCGGCGGCTCGCCTACCGGCCTTGTGGTTCCTTCGGTTGCCGGCCAGTTGCGCTTGGACCGCGACCCAGACGTCCTCATCGATGATCGCCTCGTGCTCGCCTGGATAGACCGCATCCTTGTGGACGATCTGGCCACGGTAGATCGGGTTGCCCAGCATGGTGTAGAGCGCGCCACGTCCGATGGACGTGCCTCCCGTACGCCGGTCATGGCGATCGATGCGGACCTTGCTCGTGACGCCCGTACGCTCGAGTTCGGCCTTGAGGTCGAACACGGAACCGAGTGCCAGGTAGCGCTCGAAGATGTGTCGGACGGTTCCAGCCTCGGTCTCGTTGACAATGAGCTTGCGGTCCTTGGCGTCGTAGCCAAGCGGCACGACGCCTCCCATCCACATGCCCTTCTTCTTGGAGGCGGCGATCTTGTCGCGGATGCGTTCACCCGTCACCTCGCGCTCGAACTGGGCGAAGGAGAGCAGCATGTTCAGGGTCAGCCGGCCCATCGAGGTCGTGGTGTTGAACTGCTGGGTGACCGAGACGAACGAGACCCGTTGGGCATCGAAGATCTCGACGATCTTGGCGAAGTCGCCGAGCGAACGGGTCAGGCGGTCGACCTTGTAGACGACGACCGCATCGACGAGCCCGGCCGCGATGTCGGCGAGCAGGCGCTTGAGGGCAGGGCGCTCCATGGTCGCTCCGGAGATGCCCCCGTCGTCGTACATCGCTGCCAAACAAACCCAACCCTCGTGCTTCTGGCTCAGGATGAACGCCTCGCAGGCCTCCCGCTGGGCATCGAGCGAGTTGAAGTCCTGCTCGAGCCCTTCCTCGGAGGACTTCCGGGTGTAGATCGCGCAGCGGACCTCGGTCCGTGGGGCCGGACCCGTGGTGCGCGCCGACTTACGCATGGCCGGCCTCCATCGGTGCGACGGCCGCACGAGGCTTCCTGGCATCCCTGATCCCGAAGAACCGGGGGCCCGACCAGCGCGCGCCGGTGATCGCGCGTGCGATCATCGAGAGCGAGCGCCAGGACCTTCCGTTCCAAGCGAAGCCTTCATCTTGAACGACCACGGTGTGCACCTTGCCGTGCCACTCGCGGACGAGCTTCGTGCCCGGCTTGAGGTGTTCGGTGCGTTGGCGTGCGACGTCGCCGTCGTGCTCGAGGCTGTGGACCAGATCGTTGAGACGTCGCTTGGTCGTAGCGCCGAGGCCGCCGTGGGTCCGTTCCTGAAGCTTCCACGCCACACCGAGCTTGAGCAGGTCACGCGAGACGCGCTTCGGCGGCGCGACCCGATAGAGCCGGCGCCACGTCGCACACAACGTCGCATAGTCCATGGTCTCGAGCGCAAGTAGCTCCGCCGCGACGGCGTCGAACGGGGCGGTGCCGGCAGCGTCGCGAGGTCCGTCGATCGCCGCGTCAGGTGTGGGCGCCTTGGGTACTGATCGGGTCATGGGCTGATCCTCCGTAGCGCGACACATGACGTGTCGCTTCCTACTGCTGCGGAAATCGGGCGGCCACCGAGGCCTTGGTGGCCGCCCTCAGGGTGTTGCCGCACTATGGTTCTCTACCCCACGCGGTAGGTGCCGGTGTCTGTGCGCTCCACCGTCATGCCCTTCTTGCGGAGCCCGGTGAGCGCGGCTCGAACGCTGTGGGCCTGCCAGCCGGTGGAATTCATGATCTCGGCCACGGTGGCGCCCTTGGTGCGCTTGAGCAGGCTCACCACCTTGGCGGTCTTGCCCGCGGGCGGGGCCTTGGCCACGGAGCCGCTCTTGCCCGGCTTCGCGCCGGCCTTGGCCGGGCGCTTGGGCGCCCGGGGCGTCCGTGCAGGCTCCTCGCCCCCCTCCAGTGCCTTCAGCCCGGCGGCAGTGATGATCAGGCTTTCCGGCGCGCCATCCTTGCCAGTGCGCCAGAAGGGCAGGTTCCCCTCCTTGGGCACGGCCTGCAGGAGCTTGCGGCGGAGCAGGGTGCGGATAGCCCGGTCGTGGCGCTCGTTCGCGGCCCCTACTTCCAGACCATGGTCCTCGCGCTGGGAGGCGCGGCTCAGCAGGATGAGCTGGGTGTCGTCGAGGTGCATGGGTGACCCTCCTTCGGTCGGTAATGACGGCCAAGCGCCGTGACGACCCCGAGCCCCGGTGCGGAGGGTCACGCGGGGCAGGCGAGAAGCCGGGATCACATCCAGGCTCCAAGCGTCCACACCAATGCTTCGTTGGCGCGCGCAGTCAACTGGAAGAAGAGCAGATGCTGGACTTGAAGAGCCCGGGCGCCAGAGCTAACCCCGGGTGGGGCGCTATGAAGTGCCCAGTGCGGCCGACGCCGGTGCTGGAACACCGGCGTCGGGCCTAACCTTGGTGATGGGGGACCCATGTCCAAGGCTGACGATCATCGTTCACGATCGCTCAAGCGCCGCGAGGCATCCCCGCATAGGTGGCCCAGGACCCAGGCGGGGAACGCCCCCGAGGTGGTGATCGACTTCAACGATCGGGTCAGCGCTCCCCTGGTGGCCTGCGCTTGGATTGGGGGCCTTCCTTGGATTCGGGATTGGAATGTTCGTTCTGGACGCCCTGGACAACCGCGGTCGGGATGCATACAGCGCGGGGCGGAAGGCTGGATACGAAATGGGTTTCGAAGACGCCACTCGAAGATTGCCGAAACAGAACCTCGACTAGAGGCGCCACACTCGTACTTTCTCCACCAAGGGACACCGTCTGTCCCGCTCCCGCAGTCCCGGCCGACATAGCGGACAACAGCCTGCGCGCCGCGGCCATGTTCGCGGTGCACGGCACGCTGCCGCTTACCGAGGACGTGGAGACGCCTAAGTCTTGGTGTGCGATCAGTTCGCTGCGCCAGACGAAGTTTCACATTCGGGTAAGCGCACGGGCTCCGCAGTCCCCGCGAGGTGCTCGGGCTTAGCGCAGGGTGGGAAGCCGGCCGCCCGCATCGTCTCGATCATGCGCCGCCTCTCGACGTCGCTGAAGCCCGGGAGGTTCGCAGCACCTTCGATCGTAGTATCTGGATACCGCGCCAGTGCTTCCGCGACGGCCGCTCGCGCTTCTCCGGTTCGTTCCAAGGCGGCGTAGCTCCCCGCGCGAAAGATCCAATCGTTCCGGCCGTAACTGTCGGGCTCGATACGCTCCATGACTCGCAATGCATCCTCATATCGGCCGGCCATGAAATAGGCATACGCGAAAATTCCTGCGGCCCACGGTTTGTAGCTGGGGTTGATTGACCTTCCCCCCTTCTGGTGGTCCAGGGCGTAAGTTTGAATGGACCTGGAAGGAGGATGGTTATGGCGCGGAAGCGGCACACGGCCGAGGAGATCATCGGCAAGTTGCGTGAGGCGGAGGTGCTGATCGCGCAGGGCAAGTCCGTGGCAGATGCATCGCGCGCGATCGGGGTGACGGAGCAGAGCTACGACCGGTGGCGCAAGGAGTACGGCGGGCTGAAGGTGGACCAGGCCCGTCGACTGAAGGAGCTCGAGCGTGAGAACGGCCGGCTTCGCAAGGCGGCTGCGGACCTGACGCTGGACTAGCTGATCCTGAAAGAGGCTGCCTCGGGAAACTTCTGAGCCCCGCCCGTCGCCGGGCTGCCGTCGAGCATGTGACGACCCTCTTGAGGGTCTCGGAGCGTCGTGCGTGCTCGGTGCTCCGTCAGCACCGCTCGACCCAGCGCAAGGTGCCGCGGCCGGCGGATGATGAAGCGGCGTTGACCGTTGCCATCGTCGAACTGGCCAAGCGGTATGGGCGTTACGGCTACCGGCGGATCACGGCGCTGCTGCGTCGCACTGGCTGGCACGTGAACGCGAAGCGGGTCGAGCGGATCTGGCGGCGGGAGGGGCTGAAGGTTCCACGACGGCAGCCCCGGCGGGGGCGGCTGTGGCTGACCGACGGCTCGTGCATCCGGCTTCGGCCGGAGCGGCCGCGCCACGTCTGGGCCTACGACTTCGTCGAGGACCGTACCCAAGATGGGAGGAAGATCAGGATGCTTACCGTGATCGACGAGTTCACGCGCGCGTGCCTGGCCATCACGGTGGCCAGGACGCTCAACAGCGATGACGTCCTGGCTACCCTGGCAGACCTGTTCGTCGAGCACGGACCACCGGAGCACATCCGCTCAGACCAGGGTCCCGAGTTCGTCGCCAACGCGGTCAGGAACTGGCTCGGCCGGCTCGGTGTGAGCACCCTCAATATCGAGAAGGCCAGTCCCTGGGAGAACGGCTACAACGAGTCGTTCAACGGCAAGCTCCGCGATGAGCTCTTGAACGTCGAGGTGTTCACCACGCTCGCGGAACCCAGGGTCCTGATCGAGGCATGGCGACGCCACTACAACACCGAGCGCCCGCACAGCAGCCTCGGCTACCGTGACCTTGCCCCCTTCAAGTGGTCCAGGACGTAAGTTCGAACGGACCTGGAAGGAGGATAGTTGTGGCGCGGAGCCCCGCCCGTCGCCGGGCTGCGGTCGAACATGTGACGACCCTCTTGAGGGTCTCGGGGCATCGTGCGTGCTCGGTGCCCCGTCAGCACCGTTCGACCCAGCGCAAAGTGCCACGGCCGGCGGACGATGAGACTGCGCTGACGTCCGCCATCGTCGAGTTGGCCAAGCGGTATGGCCGTTATGGCTACCGGCGGATCACGGCGCTGCTGCCCGAGCCCGCCACACTCGGCCTCGTGGGCGTCGGCAGGGCCATCAAGCGGTCGCCGAGGGCGGCCCGTGTAGCGTCCAGCGTGGCAGCTAGATCCCACCTGACGTCCGCCGAGAAGACGGTTCTCCAGCGTCAGGTCGGCCACCAGCTCCTTCATATCGCGGATTTCGCGGCGCAGGTCCTTGACCTTGCCCGAGGAGACCTGCCGCGCCGTATCGCCAGCAAGCCGCTTCTTACCCGCCTCAAGGAACTCCTTCGACCAGCTGTAGTAGAGGCTCTCGGCGATCGCCTCACGCCGGTACAGCTCGGCGATGCTGTCCTCACCGCGCAGCCCGGACGAACGATGCGGATCTTCTCCTCAGCCGAATACTGCTTGCGCATCCGACTGCGGATGTCCCGCACCGTCTGCTCCACCTCGGACGTCGATGCCTGCGATTTCTGTCTCACCTCCGGTCCCTTCGGTCCCTACGGTGAGCCAGAAATCCTCTACTACCAAATCCACAATCCGTCCCACTGACGCTGACGTCAGACATCAATGGCGACTCCCTTCTCGACGTCTATGGCTATAAAATGGCTTGTTCCCTGGAGACCCCCCGAGTGGCACAGCAGCAGCGCAGACTTGCAGCTATTCTTCTGGCGGATGTCGCTGGGTATAGCCGCCTGATGGCGGCGGATGAGGCGGGGACGCTGGCGCGCTTCAACGCGCTTCGCGCCGAGGTGCTAGACCCCAAGTTCGAGCAGTACCAGGGCCGCGTGGTCGGCTCCGCTGGCGACAGCCTGCTCGTCGAGTTCGCGAGCGCCGTCGATGCGGTCCAGTGCGCCGTCGAGACCCAGGCGCGCATCGCCGCAGGCAACGCCGAGATGCCGGAGGACCAGCGCATCGTCTTCCGCATGGGCATCAACCTCGGCGACATCATCGCGGACGGCGATACGATCCACGGCGACGGCGTGAACATCGCGGCCCGCTTGGAGAAGATCGCCGAGCCGGGTGGCATCGTGGTAGCGGACACGGTGCAGCGTCAGGTGAAAGGCAAGATCGGCTGCGGGTTCGAGGACCTCGGCGACCAAGCCATGCACAACATCGCAGAACCCGTGCGCGCATTCCGTGTCGTCGTCGCAGAAACCGGCCCCACACGAACATCGGACGCCAACCGCGGCCGCGACTCCCGGCCCATTGTCGCCGTGCTGCCCTTCACCAACATGTCAGGAGATCCAGAGCAGGAATACTTCTCGGATGGCATCACCGAGGACATCATCACGGAACTCAGTCGATTCCGGAGCTTGATGGTCCTAGCTCGCAACTCGACCTTCGCTTTCAAGGGCAAGGCCATGAAGGTCGAGGCGATCGCACGGAATCTTGGTTGCGATTATGTGGTTGAGGGCAGCGTGCGCCGTGCCAGCGGGCGCGTGCGTGTTACGGCCCAACTTATCGAATCGCAATCAGGCGGCCATCTATGGGCTGAGCGGTACGATCGCGACTTCGCTGACATCTTTGCGGTCCAGGACGACTTGACGCGCCGCATCGTGGCCACTGCCGCCGGACGAGTCTTGCGAGCAAGAGTCGACAATAGCGAGCGCAAGTCACCGCAATCCATTAGTGCTTACGACCTTTACCTCAAGGGACGGCATTTGGTGCGCATGTGGACCAAGGAATCGAGCCGCGAGGCCCGCGCCGTGCTGGAGGAGGCGCTTCGGCTTGATCCGAAGTTCGGCCCGGCCTGGGCAGCCTTGTCGTCCACTTACTACTCGGAATGGTGCGGCGGCTGGTCCAAGGATCCCGATGCGACGGTGCGGATGTGCGCGCGTCTTGCTCATCACGCCTACAACTTGGGCGACGACGACGACATCACGATCACCTCCGTGATCGGCGCCGACCTCATTGCCGGTCATCATGCCGAAGCGCGCCGGCGCGTCCGGCAGTTGGTCGCCCTCAACCCTAGTAATGCCGATTGCAGCATGTTTGCGGGCTACATCGCGGCGATGGACGGCGATCCCGATGAGAGCGTCGAACTCGTCAAACGTGCGCAGGACATGAATCCTTTGGGACGTTATGGCCTGGCACTCGGCTCCGCTTTCTTCGTGGCCCGGCGTGATATGGAGGCGATCGAACTGTTGCGCGATGTGCGCGCCACGTTGCTCCTGGCCCCAACGCTCCTCATAGCGTCGCTTGCGCTTGCCGGGAGGATCGACGAAGCGCGCGATGTAGCCCTCGCGCTAGTAAGAAGGGTTCGGGCGGATCTTGCCGAGATAGCCGTAACACCGCCGGACGACATAGTTTCCTACCTTGCCGGCCGTATTCCGCTCCGGCGCACAGAGGATCGTCAACGAGTCATCGAGGGTTTGCGTCTAGCTGGCGTTCCGCAGTGAACCCTTACCGCCGGCTGGCCCGATCCTGACCGCCGACGTGGCTGGGGGTACTCGCGGCTGAACGCGGCGGCGGCGCGTGGCCCTGCGTGGCCGAATGCGATGCGCACCAGGAGCGCCGCTAGGACCGTGGTCAGGAGCGCGGTGACGATCAGGGCGGAGAACGCCTCGACGCCAATCAACCCGGCGTCGCGCAGAATGGTCAGGACCAGCACTTGCGGCGCCCGGCGCTGCGTCGAACGATGTTGCCCGAGTGCCGCACACGCACGGCACTCCGATACCCAAAGCTCGCGGCGAGCATGTTCGATGCAGCACCGCCGGCGCGCGGGGCTCAGAAGTTTCCCCTTGGCAGCCTCTTGGAGGATCAGCTTGTCCAGCGTCAGGTCCGACACCGCTCGTCTGAGCCTGGCGTTCTCAACCTCCAGGTTCTTCAGCCGCTTGACCTGCTCGATCTTCAGACCGCCGAACTCCTGGCACCACCGGTAGTAGAGCCTGCCCTCGGGCTTGACCCGAGGGTCACCTCGGTCACGCTGATCGAACGAACGGCCTCCGCTACGCTCCGCCCCTGCGACACCAGCACATCAACCAGGCGCAGCTTCGCTACAATCTCCTCGGGCTTGTGCCCCTTCCGTCCCATCGCAGTCCCCCTCGATGTGAAAAGCCATACATCAGGACGGACCACTCCAGTGGGGGTGAATCAATTTCGTTGGACGGCCGAGCGCACGGCATCAGGTAAGGCGTGCTCAAGGCACGACACGCGGCCCCCCGTGTCATCCCTCGGGCAGTCGCCTTCAAAACCACATCCGCACGCCAGCCACGAACGAGAACGTCTCGTCGTCATGGCCATCCGCCTGGGCAAAGTCCGCGGTTTGACCCAGGAGGCGATGCCAGTCGACCCCGATGTAGGGGGCGAACTCTCTGGCGAACTCGTAGCGCAGGCGCAGGCCGAGTTCGACATCGTTGACACCTTGCCCGATCCCAAGCTCCTCCACCTCGTCAGCGGCGACGTTGACCTCGAGGAGCGGTTGGAGGACCAGCTTCTGGGTGATGAGGAGATCATACTCGGCCTTCAATCTGGCCGACAGGTCGCCTTCCTCGCTGAGGAAGGCGGCCGTGTCGATCTCGACAAACATCGGCGCCAGCCCCTGCAGACCGATAACGCCGTATGCCCGTTCGGGCTCGGGTCGAAAGTCGTATCGCCCGCCGATTTGTACATCGAAGAAGTCGGAGATCCGCCGGCTGTAGAGAAGCTGCGTCTCAGCCTCCTCCAGGGATTCATCGAGGGGGTTCTCGCCTTCTGTCTTGAACCAGGCCTTGTCATTGTCGGTGCCCAGCCACGCCTGTGCGTCCCACGCAAAGGTGTCTTCTCCCTCGCCGCTGCGGTACTCGAACTGCTCGATCTGCACCGACGAGAAGATGTGATTCATCTCTTCGGCCCTGGCTTCGGAGATGGAGAGGGCCGAGAGGGTGAAGACGGCCGCCGCCCGTCTGCTTGCTGCCGGTCCCATCAAGCGTCTCCCCCATCGATCGATACGCTCGCCTGCTCCACGATGAACCGGGTCATCATTCCGGCTTCCATGTGGAAGAGCAGATGGCAGTGGAACGGCCATTCGCCCGGTTCGTTGGCTGTGAGCACCACGCTCATCTCACGGCCGGGCGGCACCAGCACGACGTGCTTCCGTGGCTTTCGGTCCGTCTGCCCGTTCTCCAGTTCGACGAACATGCCGTGCAAGTGCATGGGATGGGCCATCATCGTCGTGTTGACGAAGCGGATGCGGACGCGATCGCCGTAGGCCACGCGGAGCGGCTCGCCATGTCCGAAGGGAGCGCCGTTCAAGGACCACATGTAGCGCTCCATGATACCGGTGAGGCGCAGCTCGATTTCATGAGCGGGCTCGCGGTCATCCTCGTTGGCCTTGGCCGAGACCAGGTCCTCGTAACGCAGCGCCTTTGCGCCGGGTGGCGTGCCGGCATTGGCCCATCCGGCGACCGCCTCGCCCATGTCCATCCCTGTGTGGTCCATCTCCGACATATCCATTGTCGAGTGGTCCATACCGGACATATTCATTGTCGAGTGGTCCATGCCGGACATGTCCATGCCGCCGTGCGCCATGCCCATGTCTTGCATGGTGAGGAGAACGCGGGGGCGCAACGGCGGGATAGGCCCTTCGTCCCCCTCTCGGGTCGCGAGTGTCGCGCGCGCGTAGCCTGAACGATCGATCGGCTCTGCCATGATCGTGTATGGAGCCTCGTCCTTCGGCATGACGATGACGTCATAGGTCTCGCCGACACCGAAGCGGAACTCATCGACCTTGACTGGCTGCACGTTCTGACCGTCGGCGGCGAACACGGTCATCTGCATGCCCGGAATGTAAACGTCGTAAATACTCATGGCCGAGGCGTTGACGAAGCGCAGGCGCACCCGTTCGCCGGGTGAGTAGAGGCCGGTCCAGTTGTCGGCGGGCCCTCGACCATTGACCAGGAAGGTGTAGCCGGTGACGTCGGCGAGATCAGTGGGGTCCATTCGCATGTCGCCCCACGCCAGCCGGTCTTCTAATGCGGCCCCCAGCCCGTCGCGCTTCGCGTCGTCGAAGAAGTCGACCAGGGTCCGCTTGCCATAGTTGTAGTAGCCGGGGTCCGTCTTCAGCTTGCCAAGCACGGCGTTCGGGTCCTCTCTCAGGTAGTCCGAGAGCACCACGACATAGTCCCGGTTGTAGCGTACGGGCTCGCGATCTGCCGGCTCGATCACGATGGCGCCGTACATGCCTGCCTGTTCCTGAAATGCGGAGTGGCTGTGGTACCAGTAGGTGCCGGCCTGGCGTAGCCGGAACCGGTAGGTGTACGTCTCCCCCGGTTGGATCGCGATGTAACCGTTGAAGCCCGGCGCACCGTCCATGACGCCTGCCAGGAGCAGGCCATGCCAATGGATGGAGGTCGGCTCGTCCAGACGATTGGTCGCGTGGATCACCACCTCCTCGCCCTCTCGCCAGCGCAAGGTGGGCGCCGGGACGGCCCCGCCCATCGCGATCGCATCCCCCTCGATTCCCTCGATCACGATGCGGGTCCGTTCAATCCCGAGGTCGTACTCTCCCTCGGCCGACGCAAAGCTGCGCCGGCCGGGGTAGACGGTGACGACTCCGGCGGCACCGGCCAGCGCCAGAGCCTCTCGGCGGGAGAGCTTCAGCGTTTCCTTTTTCACGGATCGCCTCCTCACTCGACGAACTCGATGGTGCCAGCCATGCCTGCCTCGTAGTGACCTGGCACGTTGCAGGCGAACTCGAGCTCTGCATCACCTGTGAACCGCCATACGATCTCAGCCGTCTCGCCGGGGCGCACGAGCACGCTGTTGGCGTAGTCGTGGGTATGCCCGGGCATGGGCTCGAAGTCGGTGGCCGTGAGCATGCCGTGATCCACCATCGTTTGCATTTCAGCCTGGTGATCCAGGTGCATCTGCGGGGTCGCGATGTTGAACTCGTGGAGAAACTCTCCCTGGTTCACAATGACGAAGCGGATCGTCTCGCCTCGTGTGACGGAGAGGTTTGCCGGCTCGTAGAAATTGTCGCCGAGCACGATCTCAATAGTCCGCTCGGCCTCGGCGGCGTTGCCGGGCTGGCCGACACGCGAAAGGTCCATCCCCTCGGCCGCGATCGCGGTCCACGCGGAAGTCATGGCGGCGACGGCATACGCAGCAACACGGAACGATGCACAGATTTGCATTGATCTGATCCTCATTTGATTTGGCAATGTGGGGGCGCAGCAATCCGCCTCAGCCCAAGGGCTGGACAATGACCGAGCGCTACAACGCTAAGCGGAAGCTTAGGAAAAGAGGCGGGGAGGCCGGAAAAGACCGCTGGGCCCATGGGCCAGAGCGAACTCCGTCATGGCAGACGGAGACGCGGCGCGAGGCAGCGATGGCAACACGTCGTCCATAGTTGACGCGCAAACAGCGTGGCACCCGAGGTCACAGCAGGAGGAGCTGTCGAAATCATCGCTGACGCCATTGTGGGCGTGACTGTCAGCATGATCATGACTCGGCAGATCTTTGACGGCCTGGGCGGGATGGGCTGCGTTGGAACTCTCTGATGGCCCACTCTGCGCCGGTGCCGTCGCGTCCGGCAGCAGCTGATGTGAGGCATGCCACGCCGACGCTGGCGCTGCCAAGGAGAGCATCACCAGGATCGACACAACCATGCGGGCCAGCCGCGAATGCATTCTGGGACTTTTCCATGTGCGGGAGTTGCCGCGATACATAGGTTCACAATCGGGCGACAACAAGGCGTTCGATGCGGGATACTCGGAGGAGCTGCTCCACGCCAGCGCCCACAGCACCGCTATTCGATGAGCCGGCCGGCGCAAGGCTAGCGCGCGCCCTTGCTGAGAACCTGGATCAGTTCGGCAATCTTGGCGCGCTGGTTTTCGGGATCGCCGCTTTCGATCGCCGCCTCGGCGCAGTGGGAGACGTGATCCCGCAGGATCTCCTCCTCCACACGCCTCAAGGCCGCCCTGACCGCAGAGAGCTGCGTCACAACGTCAATGCAGTAGCGGTCCTCTTCGACCATGCGCGCGATGCCGCGCACCTGTCCTTCGATCCGGCTGAGACGTTTCCTGCACAAAGCCTTCATGTCATTCTGCATGATTGACTCATACCCCGGCAGGGTATATCGATCAAGCACAACATATACCCTATAGGGGTATAAAGGTGACTTCACCCGGAGAAGCCAAGATGAGCAGTCCTATTCCAGGTGTTCGTTCAGACCATCAAGCCGCCCCTCGCAGCTGCTGCGGAGCCCACAGGGCGTCCGGCGACAAGCCTACGCCGAACCTGGCCGGCGACGAGCGCACCTCGGCGCATGGCCACCACGACCATGCCAACCAGCGAGGAAGCTGCGGCCATGCTCACTCCGGCGAGCCACGCTCCGGAAACGAGGCGACACATGGCAAGGCCAAGGACCCTGTTTGTGGCATGGAGGTCGATCCGCACACCACCGCACATCACTCCATGCATGCGGGTCGGCCCTTTCATTTCTGCTCGGCCGGCTGCAGGGCGAAGTTCATCGCCGATCCAGAGCGCTACCTGAAGCCCGAGCTGGCCAAAGCCGAACCGGTACCTGAGGGAACGATCTATACCTGCCCGATGCACCCGGAAGTTCGCCAGGTGGGACCGGGCTCCTGCCCGATTTGCGGCATGGCGCTCGAGCCGGAGTTCGTCTCGGCCGAGGTCGTGCCCAACGAAGAGCTAATCGACATGACCCGACGCTTCTGGATCGGCCTGGCGCTCGCCCTGCCAGTCGTCGCTCTCGAGATGGGCGGGCACCTGACTGGCCTGCACATGATGATGGCCAAGAGCGTGTCGTACTGGATCCAGGGTCTACTCGCGACCCCGGTGGTTTTGTGGGCCGGCTGGCCATTCTTCGTGCGCGGCTGGCAATCGTTGCGTACGCGCAACCTCAACATGTTCACCCTGATCGCGCTGGGTACCGGAGTCGCCTGGCTCTACAGCGTCATCGCGATCGCCGCACCGGGGATTTTCCCGCCTGCGTTCAGGGGGGCAGACGGCAGTGTGGCCGTCTACTTCGAGGCCGCGGCCGTCATCATCGTCCTGGTGTTGCTGGGGCAGGTCCTGGAGCTTCGGGCGCGCGAGCAGACGAGCGGAGCCATCCGAGCTCTACTCGATCTCGCGCCGAAGACGGCGCGGCGCCTCAACGCGGACGGCACCGAGGAGGAGGTCGCCCTCGACCTCGTCGAAGTTGGGGACCGGCTGCGCGTTCGTCCCGGAGAAAAGGTGCCAGTCGATGGCGTCGTAGTCGACGGCCGCTCGTCAGTGGATGAGTCGATGGTCACGGGCGAATCGATGCCGGTGACCAAGGAGAACGGCGACCGCGTTATCGGCGGGACCATGAACCAGTCGGGCGCGATCATCATCAGCGCCGACAAGGTCGGCCGCGACACGATGCTCGCTCGCATTGTGCAGATGGTAGCCGAAGCACAGCGCAGCCGGGCGCCTATCCAACGTCTAGCAGACCAGGTGTCGGGATGGTTCGTGCCGGCCGTCGTCGTCGTGGCGCTGGCGGCGTTTGTCGCATGGTCGATCTGGGGCCCAGAGCCGCGCGTGACTTTCGGCCTGGTCGCTGCAGTGGCTGTCCTCATCATCGCCTGCCCCTGTGCACTGGGGCTCGCAACTCCGATGTCGATCATGGTCGGTGTCGGTCGCGGCGCCCTCGGCGGCGTGTTGATCAAGAACGCCGAGGCGTTGGAGCGCATGGAAAAGGTCGACACGCTGGTCGTCGATAAAACGGGCACTCTCACCGAGGGCCGGCCCTCGGTGACGGCGATCCTGCCGGCACCCGGGTTTGATGAGAAGGATCTCCTGCGGCTCGCGGCGAGCGTGGAGCGTGCCAGCGAGCATCCGTTGGGACAGGCGATCGTCGCCGCAGCCGAAAGCCGATTGCTCATCCTCGCCCCCGTTTCCGACTTCGACAGTCCGACTGGCAAGGGGGCTGCGGGCATCGTCGAGGGTCGTCGCATCCTGCTAGGCAACAGCGACTTCCTCCAGTCACAGGGTGTCGATTCCGCGTCACTGGCGGCCGCCGCCGACGATCTGCGGCGTGACGGCGCGACCGCGATCTTCGCGGCGGTAGACGGCAAGGCGGCTGGTGTGTTTGCCATCGCCGACCCGGTCAAGACCACCACTCCAGAGGCCCTGGCGAGGCTGCGCCAGGAGGGCATTCGGGTCGTCATGCTGACCGGCGACAACAGGACGACCGCCGAGGCGATCGCCCGCCAGCTCGGCATCGAAGAACTGGAGGCCGAGGTTCTGCCGGACCAGAAGGGCGCGGTGGTTGCCCGACTGAAGGCCGAAGGTCGCGTCGTCGCCATGGCCGGCGACGGCGTCAACGATGCGCCGGCACTCGCCGCCGCGGATGTCGGAATCGCCATGGGCACAGGGACCGATGTCGCAATCGAAAGCGCCGGCGTGACTCTGCTGAAGGGCGACCTCACCGGGATCGTGCGGGCCCGTCGCCTGTCCCAGGCCACCATGAGCAATATCCGGCAGAACCTGTTCTTCGCTTTCGTCTACAACGCCGCGGGTATCCCGATCGCGGCCGGCGTGCTCTACCCCATGTTCGGAATCCTGCTGTCGCCCATTATCGCGGCAGCTGCCATGGCACTTTCTTCGGTGAGCGTAATCGCCAACTCGCTGCGGCTCAGGGTGACGCGGCTCGATTAGGTACCGTTATCATTGCGGAGACACTAACGGGAGTTGACCTTCCCCCCTTCAAGTGGTCCGGGGCGTAAGTTCGAATGGACCTAGATGGACTTGCCCCCCGAGGTTGAGCACCTAATGGTGCGACGTTGCCGATCTGGCGAGACGGATGGCGCAATCTATGCGTCTTCCGAAGGATCGCGTTGAAGGCGTGCGTCTGGCGGCCACTCTCCACGACATCGGCAAGATCGGCATCCCCTCGGCGCTACTGACGAAGCCGACCCAGTTGAACGTCCACGAGCTTGGCCTCATTCGGACCCACTCCGAAATTGGGCACGCGATTCCTGGTGGAGTGCAATTGCCCTGGCCGATCGCCGAAGTGCTGGTGCAGCATCATGAGCGGCTGGATGGGTCGGGCTATCCACGAGGTCTAAGGGCCGATGCAATCATCCTTGAGGCGCGGATCGTTGCGGTGGCGGATGTCTTCGACTCAATGGCTTCGCATCGGCTCTATCACGCTGCGAAGGGACTGGATGCCGCCTTGAAAGAACTCCATGATGGTCGAGGGCGACTCTATGACGCCGATGCGGTAAATGCCTGCCGAGAGGTGCTTAACCACGACTCCCTCGGGTATAATTAGTGTTCACGTCCCAAGCGTGGTCTCTGTTCGCCCAATTTCGCTGAAGACTGCCTACGCTTCAACAGCGCGATATGCGATACCCTTCGCCTGGGCCTGCTGAACCACTTGCGAAGGGGCACGTTTGCGCGGCAAGACGGGTGCACATGCCACGCGGTGCCTCCATGGGACAGCACCCTCCACCATGCGTTGTGATCAGGAGCGGTGCGATCAAGTCGAGGACCTCCTGGCTGTCCCATTCGGCGGGGCCGATCAAGCGCCCGACTTCCTTCCCGCTCCGTGCGATGAGCAGAGTTGCAGGGATGCCGGCGACGCCAAGCTGAGGCGCCACGCTGGGGCGGCCAACGAATACACCGAGGTTCTCGACGCCGATTTCGCGGTAGAAGGCCTCCACCACGTCGGTCCCGCCCCTGTCTATAGACAGGGGCACGACGATGAAATCCTCGCTGCCTAGCTTCCCCTGTAGTCGATCAAGCGACGGCATTTCTTCGCGGCACGGCGGACACCAAGTCGCCCAGATGTTGAGGAGCACGATACGGCCCTTGAACTCTGCCAGCGTGTGAGACACCCCGGAGCCGTCCTCGAAAGCAAGGTCTGGTACGTCGCGCTCCTGCCATACGAAGCCCTCCAGCGTCCCCTCGGACTCGGCAACGGCCGGCGAGACGGGCGCTGCCACCGCGATCAGCGCGACGAAGAGCGCCCGGACGCTCCTGCCCATGGTTGGATCTCGCGTCATTGCCTTAGCTCCTGGATGAGCGGCCACATCGTCTGCTCCCAGGCTTCGGGGGTGACGGGACCGATCTGCTTGAAACGGATGATGCCTTGGGCATCGACGATGAAGGTCTCGGGCACCCCGTAGACGCCCCAATCGATCCCGACGCGCCCGTCACGGTCCGTGCCGGTCCGCATGTAGGGATCGCCTAGCTCGTCGAGCCAGGCCGCGGCGTCGGCCGGAGCATCCTTGTAATTGATGCCGTGGATCGGCACGACGTCTTCAGCCTTTAGCCGCATGAACAGCGGGTGCTCCACGCGGCAGGCCGTACACCACGAGGCGAAGATGTTGACCAGCGCGACCTCACCCTTGAGATCGTCGCTGGACAGCCCCAGCGCCCGGCCCTGCACCGGCGGCAGGCTGAACGTCGGCACAGGGCTTCCCACGAGAACAGACGGCACGGTCGACGGATCGCGGGTCAGCCCGAAGCCGAAGGCGAGCGCCAGGATCAGGAACACGCCCAGCGGCACGAGCATCAAGGCTCGCCGCCGCCTGGCCTGGCGGATGTTCTGACTCGCTTCCTCGACGTTCGTATCGAGGCGCGCCGTCATCCCCTACTCCGTCGCATAGACCTTGGGCGCGCCGCCCTCGGTCTCGCCGCCGATCTCGTAGATGACGAACGGCTCCTCCTTGGTCCCGACCATGCCCGGGGACCCCATCGGCATGCCCGGCAGGACGATGCCCTTGATCGCAGGGCGTTCCTCGATGAGCCGGTTAACGGTCGCGATGGGGATGTGCCCGGCGACGACGTACTCGCCGATCATGGTCAGATGGCAGCCCTCGAACCCATCGGGGATGCCCGCCATGCGCTGCATCATGGGTACGTCCTGGGTGGCCTTGACCGTCACCTCGAAGCCGTTCTCGCGCAGGTAGGTCGCGTATCCCTCGCAGCACTCGCACTCCGGATTCTTGTAGAGGACCGCGTCGGCTGCCTGCGCCGATCCGTGCCGGCCCGGCAAGGCGAGCGGGATCAGGGTCGCGGTGGCCACCGCGCCGGCCAAGGCGGTCAGGATGGCGGTGCGCCGTCGCGCGGGCTTGGTACTGGGCTGGATCTTGCTCATCGGGTTCCTCGCTTGCTTCGACATGGTTTGCATCACGCGACCCGGATGACGGCCATCATGCCGCCCGCCTGGTGCTCCAGGATGTGGCAGTGGATCATCCAGTCGCCGGGATTGTCGGCGACGAAGGCGATCTCGACCGTCTCGCGGGGCGGGATCAGCACAGTGTCCTGCCATGGCCTTCGCGGTTCGGGCCGGCCGTTGCGGGCGACGACCCGGAAGACATGGCCGTGCAGGTGGATCGGGTGGAACCAGGCGGTCTCGTTGCGCAGCTCCAGCACGTACGAGTGCCCGTGGCCGAGTGTCAGGATCGGGTCCATGACATGCCCGGTCGAGACGATGCCGTTCACCGCCCAGGCCATGCCGCGTTTCAGCATGTCGTTCATGCTGGCCTGGGTGCCCTCCATCGTGGCGCCCTTCATGCCGCCCATCATCCCGCCTGCGAAAGCGATGACGTGGCGTTCGGCCGACGCTTCGTCGGGCTCGGGCATTGTGTTGGGAGGAAGCGGCTTGATCCGGAGATCGTCGGGCACGGTGGCCGGCGGATCGTCATAGGCGATGTCGAGCAGGCGATAGGGCAGATCCCTGTAGAACGTGTCGCGGATCGCGTGGCGCGAGCCCGGAAGGCCGATCGCGTCGACGATGAGATCGACGCGCATGGCAGGGCCGATGACGACACGGCCTCCCTCGGGCTCGTGGGGCTCTACCGGCTGCCCGTCCAACGCGATGATGAAGGGCCGGTGTCCGCCGAACTCCAAGGCAAAGATGCGCGCGTTGGCGGCGTTCACCAGCCGCAGGCGGATGCGTTCGCCGGCGACTACCCTGAAGTCCTCGGGCAAGACGCCATTGAGCGTCACGGTGTTGCCGATCCGGCCCCCGTGCATCACGTCGAACATGTTGCCGAAGTCGTCGCTCAACTCGCCCGTGGGCAGGAGGCGCCAGTCGCTCAGGACCCACACCTCGTCGCGATCCACGACCGGCGGGTCGGCCTCCTCGACCACCAGGGCGCCGTACAGCCCGCGCCCGACCTGCTCGAAGCTGCGCTGGTGCGGGTGGTACCAATAGGTGCCCGCGTCCGGCAGGTCGAACTCGTAGACGAACCGGCCGCCCGGCGGGATCGGCGCCTGGGTCAGGTGCGGCACGCCATCCATGGCGTTCGGCACGCGCACCCCGTGCCAATGCACGGTGGTCTCCTCGGCGAGCCGGTTCTCGACCTGCACGCGAAGGCGGCTGCCTTGCAGGACTCGGATCGTCGGTCCCGGCACGCCACCGACATAGGCCCACAGATCGCTCTCCGGCCATCGCCCCGGTGCCAGCGAAATGCGCTGGGAGGATGCGAGCAGGATCACGGATTGGAGAGCCTTGGCAGGCGCTGGAGTGAGCGCCTGCGAGGTGCCGGCAAGAGTCAGTCCCACCGTCCCAACAGCCGCGGTCGTTACCTGCCGTCGCGTAAACAACGGCCTAGTAGTTTTGCTGTGAGCCATCCGTCGTCGTTCGCCTGCACCAATGGCTTCGATACCCGGAGCGCTTGCACGTACCGGGTGCGGCGCCCACGAGGGGCACGCAAATGGATGCTAGGCGGCGCTTCGGGGAGGGAAGGGGTCAGGGGGGATTGACCGGCCCCACGCAGAGCGATCACAGCTCTTGAGGACAATAGCTTCTGCCAGCACTCTTGCGGCTAGGCCACACTCCGGGACGGGCAGCATGGCGCCTGCGCACGTCACGCCACAGGCACCGTTGGCTGTCATGGCGACGGAACCATCGTCGCAAGCGTCACAATGCACGTCGGTCGGTTCGAAGAAACTGGCCAACGCCATCGGAAGCGATGCCGCCGAGACCGCCGTGACGGTCAGTAAGGCCACCGTCAGGAGCATCGCTTTCCGCAAGAGGCTTCCCATAGGTCGATCCTGAGCATCGCTGCCACGTCGGTCAACACGACTCACGCGAATGTGCGCCTGGGCTCCGAATCGCCGACTCCACTGCCAGGCCCGATCATGGCAGCTTACGGGCCTCGGGATATCCTTCCCCGGTATCCTGTCTCACAAGGGAGATTAGCATGCGACTGAGTGCGTTCCTGTTGGCTAGCGGCATAAAGCCTAACCGAGAGTTTTCTCGCGCCCGATAGACCAAGAAACTGGAAGCAGGTCACTCGCTTTCCGCCAAGCTGGTCGGGAGGCGAAGCGTAGCGGAGCCGGACGACCAGCTTGGCGGGACGACTACTTCCGGGGCCGGCGGCCGGTACGCGTGGCACCAGGAAAGAGCATGGCTATGCGTGGCAGCTGAGCAGATTTCCCGACGACGAGGAGTTTTGGCGCGCCCGCCTCGGCGATACGACGGAGGTTACCCTCGTTGAGAGCGGCCAATGCCTCCGGTTCCACCTGTCGTCGGTTGACCTGGATCAAGGCCGCCGTGTCGGCTCAGTGCTTCCCTCTCCGCCGGAATGGCCCGCCATGGGCCAAGCAGAGGAGACTCGAACATGCGTCGAACAGTGACGTTTGCAATCGCCTTGATCGCCGGCGGTCTTCTGGCCGCCCCGGTCGTCTCCGCTCACCACATGGGCGTGATGCAGGGCCAGGGCATGATGCCGATGATGATGGGCCAGGGCGGCGGCATGATGATGGGTCCGTGCCCAATGGCGCCTGGCATGTCCGGCATGATGGGCCAGATGCCGATGATGCAGGGTCAGGGCATGATGGGTGGCATGGGCCAGGGCGGCATGGGAGGCATGTCCGGCACGATGGGCCAGATGCCGATGATGCAAGGCCAAGGCATGATGGGTGGCATGGGCATGCTCGACGGCGACCATGACGGCATCGTCTCGGCCGAAGAGTTGGCCGACCACGCCGATCACGCCTTCGACATGATCGACGCGGACGGCGACGAAACACTGACCAGCGCGGAGTTCATGGCCGTAGTCGGGTCCATGACCAACACGCGGCGGGCCGAACGCCGACAGGCGCGCTTCGTCGCCATGGATGCCAATAGCGACGGCGCCGTGACCTTCGCCGAGTTCATGGCCGGCCATCAGGCGATGCTCGCCGCCGCCGACTCCGACGGCGACGGCCGCGTCACGATTTGGGAGTTCCGCGTCGCGCGTCGCGGCTGATTACGCCGCGTACTCCAGGGCGGTCATCACGCCGCCCGGCATTGTCACGTTAACGCGACCCGCATGGCCTGGTGCTGGGTGGTCGACGATCATGCGGCTGCCGACGCCGCGGACCACGCCGCGAAGGATTCAGCGCGCAACATCTTGAACATCGGTCGTCGAACGAGATGGCGCTGATGATAGAAGGTGTTGTAGGTGGCGGACTGGATACAAAGGAAGCGCTGCGCGGAGCCCGGTGACTTGAATCTTCGTTGCTGACGCTCACGTCGCCGTACCGGCTGATGCGAAGTCTCGGCCCGGTTGTTCGCGAGTAGGCCTCGATCATGGATCGCGGTGAGTCCCAGCCGGCGAAAAGCGGATCGGTACGATCTCAGCTTGTCGGTCACGATCCTGGTCGGCGTGACGCCCTGGCGCCGGAGCAGCTTCCTCAGAAGCCTCATCGCGGCTCGCGTGTCGCGCCGACGTTGCACCAGGAAGTCGAGAACTTCGCCCTCGTTGTCGACGGCGCGCCAGAGCCAATATCGCTCGCCGCGGATGGCGATGACCATCTCGTCCAGATGCCAGTGATCGCTCGGCGTCGGCCGCACGGTTCGACGGTTCGCGGCGATCGACGTGCCGAACTTGAGGAACCACCGGCGGACGGTCTCATAGGAGATATCTAACCCGCGCTCGGCCAGCATCTCCTCGACGTCGCGAAGACTCAACGTGAACCTGGCATACAGCCAGATCGAGTGTCGGATCACGTCGGGTGGGAAGCGATGACGCTTGAAGGATATCGGGCGCATCGCTCGACCCTACACCCAGACGTATCAAGCGACAGGTCAGTTGCCGTGACAATGCCGTCACGAGGATACGCGCCGCACGCTGATACAGGCGACGCGATCGTCCGGGTTCGGTGGTCAGATCGCCGTGACTTCACATAGCAAAACGGATACGGCGGAACAGTTGGCGTTGGGGGCAGACATTGTGCTGGAGCCGTTCCAAGACGCAGCGGACCGAGCCGTCGAGCTTCTATGCGGCGGCGAGGAGTTCGAGCGAACGTCGATCCCCGAAATTGAAACGGAGGAGAAAGTAGTCGCATGACCTGTCCGACTTGATCCGTGGTGGGAAAACGTAAAGTCGACGAGGAATGAAAGGGCTCAGGGGCATCGCACATGGACCAGATCAGCTCGGACGTCGTTCACCATGCGACCCCTGTCGCAGAAAGCCTCGCGGCCTTGGATACCACGGCACAGGGCCTTAGTCAGATCGAGGCGGAACAGCGTCTCGAGAAGCACGGTCTTAATCGCCTTCCCGAGCCCCCGAGACGCAGCGCTGTCCTCCGCTTTCTATCTCACTTTCATAATGTTCTGATTTATGTGCTTCTTGGCGCGGCCGTGATTACGGCCACCCTCAGCCACTTTGTCGATACGGCCGTCATTCTCGCCGTCGTGATCGCCAACGCGATTATCGGCTTCGTCCAGGAAGGGCGAGCGGAACAGGCGATGGACGCCATCCGCCAGATGCTCGCTCCGCATACGTCCGTACTCCGCGACGGGAAAAGGCGAAGCATCGACAGTGCCGGGGTGGTACCTGGCGACATCGTGCTCCTGGAGGCAGGCGAGAAGGTTCCTGCCGATCTGCGGTTGATCGCAGCTAGCGGGCTTCGCATCGAGGAAGCAATCCTCACCGGCGAATCCATCCCGGTGGAAAAGGCGACAAAGCCTGTCCCTGCCGACGCGACGCTCGGCGACCGTTCATGCATGGCTTTTAGCGGCACGTTAGTCGTCGGCGGCGCTGGGCGCGGCGTGGTTGTGGCGACGGGCGCAGCGACTGAAATTGGCCGGATCAGCGGGATGCTCTCCAAGGTTGAGACGCTGACCACGCCGCTGATCCGGCAAATGGACGGCTTCGCCCGCTGGCTGACGATCCTGATCCTGCTAATCGCGGCCCTCCTGCTGGTCTATGGGCATTTCGTCGGCCATCTCCCTTTTTCTGAACTCTTCATGACAGTCGTGGGCCTTTCGGTCGCGGCCATCCCCGAGGGGCTTCCGGCGGTCCTCACGATCACGCTCGCCATCGGCGTACAGGCGATGGCGCGCCGGAACGCCATCATCCGGCGCCTGCCCGCGATCGAGACGCTGGGATCGATCTCTGTGATCTGTTCCGACAAGACCGGCACGCTGACCCGCAACGAGATGATGGCGGTCTCTCTCGCTACGGCGGATAACGTCTATTCTGTCACAGGAAATGGCTATGGGCCCGAAGGCGCCATTCGCCTCGCCGATGCCGATGTCGATCCGACTGAGCACACGCTACTGGTGGAGGTCGCCCGCGCGGCCGCCCTATGCAACGATGCTGCCCTGCACAGTCACGAGGATGGCTGGAGAGTCGAGGGCGACCCAATGGAAGGTGCCTTGAAGGCGCTGGCCGGCAAGATCATGCGCGATGGGCCCGAGCCCTTCGCCGGATGGACACGGACGGACAGCATCCCCTTCGACGCCAGCCATCGCTATATGGCGGTCCTGAACCACGACCATGAGAGCCATGCCTGGATCCACGTGAAGGGCGCGCCTGAGCGGATCCTTGCCATGTGCACAAGCCAGCGAGCGGTCGACGGTGGCACACAAATCGTCGACACCAAGTACTGGCACCGGCAGATTGAAGCCATTGCAGGACAAGGTCAACGTGTGCTCGCACTTGCCACGCGTTCGGTCCCGCAGGATCACTTCGTCCTGAACACAGTCGATCTCGACGGCCATATGGTTCTGGTGGGGCTCGTCGGCCTGATCGACCCGCCACGCTCCGAGGCCATCGCCGCTGTCGCGGAGTGCCACGGCGCGGGCATTCGCGTGAAGATGATTACCGGCGACCACGCTGGCACGGCAGCAGCGATCGGTCGCCAGATCGGCCTTCAGAACTCGGACCGCGTGCTGACGGGTACTGACCTCGAGAAGATGGACGACGCCGAGTTGGCCGCCATCGTCATCGACACCGATATCTTCGCCCGAACCAGTCCAGGGCACAAACTGCGCCTCGTTACGGCGCTCCAGTCGCATGGGCTCACTGTCGCCATGACCGGCGACGGGGTCAACGATGCTCCAGCACTGAAGCGCGCCGATGCGGGCATCGCCATGGGTCAGAAGGGCAGCGAGGCGGCGAAGGAAGCCTCGGAACTGGTGCTGGCCGACGACAATTTCGCCTCCATCGCCGCGGCCGTGCGCGAGGGCCGCACGGTTTACGACAATATCAAGAAGGTTATCAGCTGGACGCTGCCCACCAACGCGGGCGAGGCGTTGACTATTGTCGTCGCTCTGCTTCTCGGAATGGCCTTGCCGATCACGGCCGTGCAGATCCTGTGGATCAACCTGATCACGGCGATCACACTGGGCATCGCTCTTGCCTTCGAGCCAACCGAAGGCGATACGATGAAGCGTCCCCCCCGGCCACGGAACCAGCCACTGTTGAGCGGCGAGCTCATCTGGCATGTCATCCTGGTCTCCATGCTGTTTCTAGCAGCGGTCTTCGGCATCTACAGCTACGCGGTCGACAAGGGTCACGCGCCCGAACTTGCGCGCACTATGGCCCTGAACATGCTGGTGGTGCTGGAAATCTTCCACCTCTTCTTCATCCGCAACATCTACGGCACCTCCCTGACCTGGAAGGCCGTGCAAGGCACTCGCGTTGTCTGGTCCTGCGTCATATCCATTACTGCTGCACAGTTCGCCGTCACGTATCTACCGCCGCTGCAGGAAGTGTTCGGAACCCAGGCAATTCCATTCTTGGATGGCCTTATCATCATCGCCGCAGGTGTCATGTTCTTTGCGATCATTGAAGTTGAAAAGCAGCTTCGGCTTGCGTATCGACGAATGGATTAGACTGTTTGGATGGGTGCTCTGTCTGTGCCCGCGCCTCCGCCTATTGCTCGCCCGAGCAGAGATGCGGGTCGCTTGGTGCCCAGTTCAGCGAACACTACTTGCGAGCGATTCGTTCCTCGTCTTGCGGCGTCGCGTCGGCCGTAAGGATCTCGTAGAGCGCAGCCGCGTCGCCGACGAGCGGCTTGCGCTCTTCGCCCATGACGTCGTCTTCGTCGTTGAACCACGCGAGCGCTTCTTCAAGAGCTTGGATGCCGGCACCGCTGCCGACGATCGCCGCGAGCTTCCAGTCGTCGATGTCGCCGCAAAGCTGGCGCACGGCTTGGGGACTCAATGCGCTCGACGCCATGACGCCCTCACCGATGAAACAGCGGCCTGCCGCCGCCGCGAAGATGCACTTGTGCGTGAATGGGCAGTCCCACGCATTGATCTCGCTCAATTCCTTCCCGTCGGATGGTGCCTGCACTTCCGGAGCGCTAGTGCGCTATCAGCACGGGAACGGTCATGCGGGAGAGAATCGCGCGCGTGGTACCGCCCATGACCAGCTCCAGGAGACGGGGTTGGCCGTAGGCCCCCATCACCATGAGGTCGGCGCCCAGTTCTGCCACGCGCGAGAGCAGCAGGTCGGCCACCGTCGCATCCTCGCCATAGGCTTGCACCACCTCGGCCGTCACGCTCTGACGGGCCAAGTACAGGGCGATGTCGGCACCCGGTACGTCTCCATGCCCTGTTGCCGAGGTCTTTGGCTTCACCACAAGGACGCTGACCTGTTGCGCCTCGGTCAGCAGAGGCAGGGCGTCATCGACGGCACGCTTGGCCTCGCGGCTTGCGTTCCAAGCCACGACCACGCGCCGGCCCACGTCGGCGAAACTGCCCGCTCGGGGAACCACCAGGACCGGTCCGCCCGCTCCAAGCGCCAGCCGATCGGGAAAATCGACAGGCGGGTTCCCAGGTTCGTCCGGAACGGTCTGGCCGACCACGACAAGATCGGCATAGCGGGCGTGTACCAGGGCCGCCTCGGTGGGGAAGCCGTCCACGCGCCGCCACTCGGCCTGAATGTCCGCCCGCTGCAGCGCAGCCCGGAACGTCGCCTCGGCCTTGCTGGCCAGGTCTCGCGCAAGCTTGATCTGGTCCTCCACCACCTCGGGCGGAATAGGCGCCTCGATGATGATCGGCACGAAGGGCGGCGGCACCACATGCAGGCCCGTCAGATGGGCGCCGAAGCGGCGGGCCAACGCAACGGCTAGGTCGATACGTGCGCCTGCGCGCGGACTCGCGTCCACATATACGAGAATGTCCTTCATGGCTTCGCTCCCTAGGCTTGGCGTTGATGTTCAGAATGTCGTGGCCACTGCGGTGAGCTCCCGCAGGGCGGCCGGCTGCAGCAGGACGATCCGCGATGGCGCTTCTAGCGCCACCAAGCCTTCGCGCCGGAAGGCAGTGAGCGTGCGGCACACCGTCTCGGGGGTCAGGCCCAGATGGTCGGCGATGTCGGCCCGGCTCATGAACAGATGGATCGTCGGCCTCGCCTCGTCCTGGTGCCCCGTGCGCCGCGCCATTCGTAGCAGGAACACCGCAACCCGCTCCGCCGCCGACATACGGCCCAGCACCAGAAGCTGCTCATGGGCGGCGGCCAAAGCGGAGCAGGCCGTGGCGAGAAGCGTGCGGCCCAGAGCGGGATCCCCGGCCATGGCGAATTCCAGGGAACCCGTGGGAAACCGGGCGACTGTTGCGTCGGTGATGGCCTCCGCCGTGTAGCCTTGAACCGTGCGATGCTCGAAGCCAAAGATCTCGCCGCCTACCACAAAGTCCGCGACGTGCCGTCGACCGTCGGGAAGCAACCGGCACAGCCGCACCGCGCCCGAAAGAACCTTGTAGTAGCCCTCCGAGGCATCGCCCTGTTCGAAGACGAATCCTCCCTTGGGCAGGGTCATCGTGACGCCGGGAGCAGCGGAACCGCCCGCCTCCGCCTGCCGCGCTACGCTCGGAGCCCGGCTGCCGAACCGTGCAGGGATGCCAAACGCCACCGGTGCCGTGGGAATGCGTGTGGCCAGTCGAACTGCTGTCGTGGTCATGACCCTGCCCCTCCTCGCTTGCCTGCTCCTGACTTGTGGCGCACGGACAGAGGTACCGGCCAGGGCCGGAGCGCAAAATTCGGTGATGTACCTAGGGGATTCTACGCACGCTTAGTCATCGCGCGGGCGATGGTCTCGAGGAGCTCGGCCCGCTCAAAGGGCTTCTCCAGGAGGGCCGCGGCTCCCGCTGCCCGGACCGCCGCGGCGGTCGCCGTGTCCATGCGGCCGGTGATGGCGATCGCGACCAGGCGGACCGGAACGGAGGCGAGATGGCGGAGGAGGGACAGGCCATCCATGCCGGGCAGGTGCAGGTCGAGGATGAGGCAGCTCTCTTCCTGTCCGTCGAACGCATCCAGGAACGCCTCGCATGAAGCGAAGCCGCGCACCGTCAGGCCGTGCTCCTCCAGGAGCAGGCTCAGCGATTCGCGGACGGCCTCGTCATCATCGACCACGTACACAATCGAGGGTTTCAACAAATGCACTCCGCCTACGGACGCTTTTCGGACAGGGCCGCCGACACGACCGGGCAGTCCCGCGTGCGGCGCTCAATCCGCAGCCTTTCAACGTATGCACAGTTGAGGGCAGCAAGCGCATAAGGAAGGCTACGTATGCGGAACGCGCCTTGACGGAGATCAACCCGCAACGCTAGCCGGGCGAACCCCGGCCTATGCCGGCCATGAGAGCCAGGCGCACGAGATGGGACAGGCTGCGGGCGTGCATCTTTTCCATCACGCGCGCCCGATGAATCTCGACCGTGCGCGGGCTGATGGAAAGTTCGTAGGCGATCACTTTGTTGGGGTTGCCGGCCACGAGTTGCTCGAAGACCTCGCGCTCGCGCGCCGTTAGGTCCTGGATGCGCTCGCGAGCTACAGCCGCTGCGGTCTCCTCGGCTACTCTACTTTGTACGCGCTCGAGCGCAGAGGCCACGCTTTCGAGGATGGTACTCTCGGTGAACGGCTTCTCTATGAAGTCATGGGCACCGGCCTTCATGGCCCGCACGGCAAGGGGTACGTCGCCGTGTCCGGTCATGATGATGACGGGAAGATGCGGGCTGGCGACGGCGAGCTGCTCCTGCAGGGTTAACCCGTCCATGCCGGGCATGCGTACATCGACTACCAGGCAGCCTTGACGGCGCTGCGCCTCGCTTTGCAGGAAGTCAGCTGCAGAAGGGAAACACTCGACTGGATGGCCGGCCGACTCCAGCAGCATCGCGAGCGAATCCCGCACGCCCTCGTCGTCGTCCACGATGAAGACGTGAGGCTTGCTGTTCACGAAGCAACCTCGTCCCCGTCCGCCGAGGGTAGCGAAAACTGGAAGACTGTGCCCCCGCCCTCATTGGGCTGCGCCCAAATCCGGCCGCCGTGGCTCTCGATGATCGACCGGCAGATCGACAGCCCTAAGCCCATGCCGCTCGGCTTCGTGGTGACGAAGGGTTGGAAGAGGCGGCTCGCCACATCAGGATTTAGGCCGCGGCCCGCGTCAGCAACGGCGACCTCCGGCCAACCGAGCGCGCCACGTAGGGTGACTATGCGGATGGCTCCCGCACGCGGCCCCTCCATGGCCTCCATGCCGTTACGCACGAGGTTGAGAACGACCTGCTGGATCTGAACGCGGTCGATCAGGACCCGAAGGGGGCTAGCCGCAAGCTCGAACGTGACCTTCACCCCCCGCTTGGCCGCACCGACCAGGCCGAGAAGCGAGGCCTCGTGCACGACGCGACTAAGGTCCTCTTCGGTACGGTCGGTCGCACCCTTCGCCACGAACTCGCGCAACCTGCGGATAATCTGTCCCGCGCGTGCCGCCTGGGCGACAGCCTTCTCCATGGTCTCCATGGCCCGCGTTGTGTCGCTGCCGGGCATCTGCCGCACCATGCGGTGCGCGGCCTGTACATAGTTCATCACCGCCGTGAGCGGCTGGTTCAGCTCGTGCGCCAGCGACGACGCCATCTCGCCCATGGCGCTCAACCGGGAGACGTGAAGAAGTTCGTCGTGGAGCTCGCGCATGCGCAGCTCGGCGCTCTTGCGCAGGCTGATGTCCTTAATTATGCCGACGAAGGCAGAACCGGATGTAAGCCTTGCCTCGCCTACCGAAAGGTCCATGGGAAACGTCGTGCCGTCCTTGCGGCGCCCCACCACCTCCCGGCCGATCCCGATGATCCTAGGTTGCCTCGTCTCGCGGTAGTTCCGGATATAGCTGTCGTGCTCGTCGCGGTAGGGCGATGGCATGAGCATCTTGACGTTCTGGCCGATCGCCTCTGCAGCGCTAAACCCGAACAAACGCTCGCAGGCGGCGTTGTACATCGTGATCGTGCCTTGGGTATCGATCAGGATGATGCCGTCGACGGCCGTGTCGATCACCGCACTCAGCCGCGCCTCGCTCTCGCCCAAAAGTTCGAGGGCAGACGGGGGTCCGGCTCCATGTGGCGGCAGTGGATCGTTCATGGAAAACGGGCAAAAGCGCTTGCGGCATCTTGACTTCAGATAGATTGCGCATGCCTTCAAGCAAATCACGCGCGTCAAGTCTCGCCAGTCATTATTTCTAGCGGATCGCCTGTAACGGCTCAAGGATCGTATGTTAGGAACTCGGTGCCGGCAAAGGCGCCCTGCCGGTCCCACCAATCCAACCGTCTTGGCGGGCGTATCCAATGTCCTCGCCGGATCCAACGCTCCCTAGCCAATCCAGAACGAGAACACTTGTCTCCAGGGCCGTTGGATGAACTTGGCGTGCACGGCCGAGACGACGCAAAGGTTGGGCTCGGCAAACTCAGGCGTGGGCGGTTGCGTGGGTCGGTTGCGCGCTGGGTGCCGGCCAGACAACTCCCGGCAGCTCGGCCGCGATGAGCGTCTCGCTCTCCATGAGCCGGAGCGCGCCGTCGTCGAGCGCGGCTCGGTTCGCGGCGAGAATGGCGCTGGCCTGCGCCAGAGCGGCCTCGATGATACGGCGCACCGCGCGGTCGATCTCGCACGCCGTCGCTTCGCTGTAGCGCCTGGGCTGCCAGGAGCCGATGACGCCCTCTCCCAGGAACGAGGCGCGCTCCGCCTCGTAGGCGACACTTCCCAGCGTCTCATCCATGCCGAAGCGCACGACCATGCTGCGGGCGATATCCGTGGCCTTGTCGAGATCATCCGTGGCGCCAGTCGAAAGCCTCCCAAAGACCAAGCTCTCCGCCGCTCGTCCCGCCAACAGTACGGACATCTTCCGCTCCAGTTCCTCTCGCACCATGAGATAGCGGTCTTCGGTAGGGCGCTGGATGGTGTAGCCGAGGGCACCGATGCCGCGGGGGATGATGGAAACCTTTTGCACGACCTCGGTGCCGGGCAGGGCAAGCGAGGTCAGGGCGTGGCCCATTTCGTGGTAGGCAACGATACGCCGCTCGTCCGGATTCAAGAGGCGGTTGCGCTTTTCAAGCCCTGCGACGATGCGCTCGACCGCCGTTACAAAGTCCTGGGTATCCACTGCAGCAGCACCGCGGCGTGTGGCGGCCAACGCAGCCTCGTTGACGAGATTGGCAAGGTCGGCCCCAGTGAAACCGGGCGTGAGGCTCGCTATCTCCTCGAGTGACACGGCGGTGGCCAGCTTCACCCGCTTGACGTGGACTTTCAGGATTTGCTCGCGGCCCCGCTTGTCCGGGCGGTCGACCAGAATCTGACGGTCGAAGCGGCCG
>Ga0073934_10002726_pt1 | contig 35370 bp, 27 predicted proteins | sample LarsenN4metaG_FD_76834 | JGI IMG/M metagenome (GOLD analysis project Ga0073934, IMG submission 76834) | Hot spring sediment bacterial and archeal communities from British Columbia, Canada, to study Microbial Dark Matter (Phase II) - Larsen... ... | reverse complement strand
GTCTTGTCGTCGGAGGCGGTGACGACCACGTCGCGCGCCGCGTCGGCGGCCACGCGCATGATCGGCGCCGCGTGGCCGACCGTGTTCGTCTGCAGCCAGGTGGCGGCCCACGCGCCCGCGGCCGCGGCCCAGGCGGCCACGAGCACGGCCAGCCGCGCCGTGCGCGCGAGCAGGCCCCTCATCGCGCCGCCGCCGGCCGGAAGATCGCGCCCGTCACGGCCACGTGGTGGCCGGCCGCGCCACGAACACCATGCCGCCGAAGCCTCGGAAGCCGTTGATCGGATCCACCGCGCCGAAGCCGAGGATCACCAGGGTCTGGGTGCCCGGGACGACGGCCACGTCGGTCGGCCTGAACACCGAGCCCGGCAACGGCCCGAGTTGCAGACCGAAGAACGAGCCGTTGCCGACCACCGTGGTCACGGCGCGCGTCGGGCTGATGCGGCGCACCGCCTGGTTGTCGGGTTCGGCGACGTAGACGCTGCCCGCGGCGTCGACCGCCAGCGCGCTGGGATAGTTGAAGCGGGCGTTGCCGGGCAAGGTGGCATCGGAGAGGCCCGTCTCGCCGACCGCGCCCGCATGCAGCGTGACGGCACCCGCCGGCGTGATGCGACGGATGACGTGGTTGGTGGTGTCGGCGACGAAGACGTTGCCCGCGGTGTCGACGGCGACGTCGGACGGATAGAAGAAGCGGGCGGCCGTGCCGGTGCCGTCGGCCGAGCCCGGCTGGTCCAGCCCCCCGGCGAACACGCTGACCGTGACCGCCGGGCTCAGCGTCACGCGCCAGATCACGTGGCGCAGCGAGTCGGCCACGTACAGCACGTTGCGCGCCGCGTCGTACGCCATGCCGTTGATCGAGTTGATGCCCTGCGCTGTTCCGGCGGCGAGCGTCACGACGCCGGCCGACGCCCCGCTGGTGGTGAGGCGGCGGATGCGCGGCCCCGAGATGTTGTCGGCGAAGTACACGACCCCGGCCTGCGCCGGTGCGAGCGCGCCGGCCACGCGGATCGTCGCCGTCGCCAGCGTGCCGTCCACCGGCGTGCCGGTGGTGGATGCCGGCGGCGGCGAGCTCACGATGCTCTGGCTGCCGTTGATCTGGCGGATGGACGGGTAGTCGCTCACGTAGATCGTGCCACCGCCGGCGCTGGCGCCGCTGTCCACGGCGAGGTGCGTGGCCTCGCGGAAGCGGGCGCTGGCGCCATAGCCGTCGACCCGGAACAGGAAGTCGGCCGAGGTCGCCGGATATCCGGCCAGCAGCGTCAGCTCGCCCGCCCGGCCGGCGATCGTGCTGGGCACGACCGTGTTGACCTGGAAGCTCGCCTGCGTGAGCTCGTTGGGGCCGGTGACCACGCTGCGTACCGCGCCGCGCCGCACCGTGACGGTGATCGGCCCCAGCGTGTTCGGCGGCGGCGTCACGGTGATCGTGTAGCGCTTGGCGTTGCCGAACGTCGACGCGAAGTTCTCGAACGTGCCCCGGTCGACCGAGACGTCGGCCTCGTCGAACTCGCCGACGTCGGTGTTCCAGTCGAAGGTCACGGTGAAGGGGCCGGTGAACAGCCCGCTGCCGTCGGCAGGGCCCGAGCCGTTCATCTGCACCTTGAGCACGCGGTTGTCCGGATCCACCTGCGTGCGGTCGGGCCAGAAGCGCTCGGGCGGGTACTCGTAGCCGTCGCTGCGGAACTCGCGCGAGTCGGTGCACCAGTTCTGGCCCGCGATGCCGCCACCCGTGCCGAGGGCCGGATTGCCCGAGCCGCCGTTGCAGGCCCGGATGCGATAGCTCGCGGTCGGGCTGCCACTGCCGGCGAGCACGCTGAAGCGGGCGTTCAACGGCGTCGCGGCGGTGACCGGGATCTGGTTCACGAAGCGCGTCAGCGAACTCGTCTCGCTGTCGCGCTCGAGCACGAGGTAGTAGGCGATGTTCTGGTTCGGGTCGGTGCCGTTCACGGGGTGGCGGTCCCAGGTCAGGCGCAGGCGCCCGTTGTCCGGCACCGCCGTGACCACGAACGCCGCAGGCACGATGCCCGGGGTGCCGGCGTCGCCCGCCGACCCGCCTTCGCCGCCATCGTCGCCGCCGCCGCCCCCGCCGCCGTAGTCGTAGCTGAAGAGCGCGGTGTCGAACTCGATCGTGCGCGCGAACGCCGCCGTGGAGGCGTTGTCCGCCGCATCGCGCACCGCCCCTGCGGGCACCGAGACGGTGATCGTGCCGCGGCTGGCCGCCGGTGGCGTGAGCACGATCGTGAAGGTGCGGCCGTCGACGGCGGTCAGCGCACCCTTGGTGACGATGCCGATGGTGCTCGCGACGGCGACGTCGTCGGCCGTGAAGCCGGTGACCGGCTCGCTCCAGGTGAAGGTCACGGTCACCGGGCCGAGCGCGAGGGCGCCGCCGTTGTCGCCGATGTCGAGCGTCGGCGCCGTGAAGTCGGTGCGGAACGGCTGGCTCGAGGTCACCGGCCCGGCGCTCGGGTTGCCGGCGCCGTCGCGCGCGGCGCCCGCCGCGAGCGTGACGACGATCGTGCCGACCGCGTTGGCCGGCGGTACCACCTGCATCGTGAACGTCGTCGGCGAGGTCTGTGCGAAGGCGCCCTTCGCGCCACCGGTCACGCCGACCGCGTCCGGCCCGAAGGCGACCGGCGGCTCGCTCCAGGTGAAGGTGTAGGTCACCGCGCCGCTGGCCGTGCCGGGCGCGTTGTCGGCGACGGTGACGGTGGGCACGACCGCGTCGACGGTGAACCTGCGGCTCGTCGGCGCCGAGGGGATGCCGCCGCCAGTGACGAAGCTGGCGCCGAACGTCACCGGCCCGCTCGTGGGCAGCGCCGCGGCAGGCAACGTCGCGGTCCAGCCGGTGCCACTCACCACCGCGGCGATGCGGCTCGCGCCGAGTTCCACCGTGACCGGCCGGTCGGGCTCGGACAGGGAACCGCTCACGACCACGCCCGCGCTGCGCTCGGCGGCGTTGACGAGGTCGTCTCCGGACACCGGTGCGATCGTCAGGATGCCCGCGCCGATGGCGCGCGTGTCGAGCTCGCTGGCCGGGGTGGTCTGGCGGGCACTGAAGCCGTCGGTCTGCCAGCGGTCGCCGTCCTGCGTCTGCACGCGGGCCTGGTAGAGCCCCGCGAACGCCGCCTGCACCGCGCGTGCCGCGGGCAGGCCGTCGATGCGACGCGGCGCGAACGGGTCGGAGTACGTCGTGGGCGTGCCGGCATCACCGGTGACCGGCACCGCGCCCCAGAAAGAGAGCGCGCCAGCCGCATCGACGGCGACGAAGCCGCGATCGGTCGCGGCGAGGCCGACGATGCCCGAGACCCCGGCCACCTGGGCCGCCACCGCACGCGAGGCGCCGGTGGCTCCAAGGCCGCCGTTCGTGTTCTCGCCCCAGGTCCACACGGTGCCGTCGGCGCGCAGCGCGGCCAGCGTCGCGTCGGTGGGCCCGGCGAAGCCCGCCAGGGCCAGCACCTGGCCGAGCGCCGCGCCGGCGCCGGTCTGGACGGCCTGCGGCTGCGCCTGCAGGCGGCGGTTGGCGCCCGCGGTGCCGAGCGCCGCGGCGCCCGTTCCCCAGCCGAGCACCCGGCCGTCGTGCAGCAGCGCGAAGGAGAGGTCCTTCAGCGCCAGCACGGCCCGCGCCTGCGCGACGCCGGCCTGCGGCACGGGCTGCGCGCTCGAGGCGCCGCCGGTCAGCTGCCCGAGCGTGCCGTCGCCCCAGCCGAGCACCGTGCCGTCGGGCATGCGCGCCAGCGCGTGCGTCGAGCCCACGGAGATGCCGCTCGCGCCGCGCAGTGCCGCCACGTCCGCCGGCGAGGCGCGGTCCTGGTTGGCCCCTAGGCCGAGCAGGCCCGCGGCACCGCCGACGCCTGCCGCCCACACCGATCCGTCGACGCGCTTGAGGAACAGCGCGCTGGCCGGCGACTGCGACGCCGAAGCGAGGGAGACGACGTCGGTGGCGAGGGTCGCGCCGACGCTGCCGTCGGCGTTGAGCAGCACCACGGTGCCGTCGCGACCGAGGCGCACGACGCGGGGCGTGCCGCCCCCGGCACCGTCGGGCAGTTGCACCGCCGCCAGCGCGAGGATGGCCGGCAGGCGGTCGCGCAGGGCCGCCGCCGCGTGGGCGCGCGCCGCCACGGCCAGCGCCTCGTCGAGCGCGCCGCGCATGCGGCCGGAGTCGTAGGCGGCCAGGGCGGCCTCCGCCACCGCGAGGCCGTCGGCATCGCGCCCGTCGACTTGGCCGTCGGCGGCATCGACCGCGAACTGGCGTGCGCCGGCCAGCGTCGGTGCGGCGAGGTTGCCGTTGAACTGCGCCGCGGCGTAACCCAGCGCCGCGAGCGCCAGTGCGTAGCGGTCGGCCGGCCGGTCGGCCAGCGTCGCGGCCTCGGCCCGGCCCGGCATCAGCGTCAAGCTGTCGATCGCGAGCGCCTGCGGCCAGATCGGCCGCCACGCGCCCTCCAGCACCTGCCGGTGCGCCTCGCCGATCGCCGCCGCCGAGGGCAGGTTGCGCGAAGCGGTGGCCGAAGGCCGCCCCAGCAACCGCCGCGCCACCGCCTCGGTCGCCGGCGTGACGCCGATGTTCGAGGTCAGTGCCGGCACCACCGCGCGCAGCACCTCGCCTTCGCCGAACGGGGCGCTGCCGCCCGCGGCACCCTTGGCGGCGTCGAAGTAGCTCGCCGACGACGTGCCTTCGACCTCGACCAGGAAAGGCCCCGCGGCGTCGCAGGCCTTGAGCGTGACGCGCCCGTCGGCGCCCGTCAGCGCATCGCCGATCGCGCTGCCGTCGGCGCGCCGCACCGTCACGCGGGCGCCGACGACGGGCGAAACGCCCACGGCAGGCTGGATGCCGACACCGCCTTGCCCGTCGGCGCCGTTGCCGACGCCCGCGGCGCCGGCCACCCAGTCGAGCGCACCCGTGAAGCCTTGGCTGACCCCGGCCGTGCACGTCGGCGGTTCGCTGCCGCCCCCGCCGCCGCACCCGGCAAGCACCGCCAGGGCCAGCGCCCATGCGGCAGTGCGGGCCGGCCGGCCCGCGGGGCGGGCCTGGCAGGAGGTCGTTCGCGTCACGGTGGTCTTCCTTGTCATCTCGTCGAGGGTGGACTCGGGCGGCACAGCCGCGGTCGCGTCGGATGGTGTCGGTCGTGCATGGCGGTGGGTACCCCCCACTCCCATGCCCTAGGGGTTTGACACGCCGGTTCCCGCGCCATCCCGCCGGCAGCCTGCAACGCCCGATCGTCGCGGCAGCGCCGGCCCGCGGCATCCGCGTTGCGTAGGAGGCCGAGCGGCGCCGAACCTGCCAGGGCCCGGCCGGCGGGGGAGGCCGCGCACCGGCCGGCGCGACGGCGACGACAACGCTCGTTCCAACGATCGGCCGCGACATTGGCAACGCGGCGCCCGCCGGCGGCCGCGTCGATGCACCTCGCAGGGAGCCCCCCGATGAAACGCACCACGAGCCTCGCCCTCCGCTCCGCAGGCCCTCGTGCCGGCAGCGCCGTCCGCTGCAACGCACAGGCACACGGCCGAACGGCCCGCGGCCCGACGGCCGACCCGAAGTGGGTGCTCGCCGTGGAGGTGCGGCCGTGAGCGCCCCCGACCGCCGCTCGGGCGAGGACCCCGGCGCGCCGCACGAAGGCACCGAAGCGAGCTACCACGAAGGCATGCGCCTCCTGCAGGACCGGTTCGACACGCGCCGGCTCGCCGACCGGCTCGACGAGCGGCTGGGGCGCAGCGCCTTCACCGCGGACGATCGTGCATTCATCGAGGCACGCACGATGTTCTTCCTCGCCACTGCCGACGCCCGGGGCCGGCCTGACTGCTCGTACAAGGGCGGCGACGCCGGCTTCGTGCGCGTGACCGGCGAGCGCGAACTCGTCTTCCCGAGCTACGACGGCAACGGCCAGTTCCGCAGCCTCGGCAACGTGATGGTCAACGCCGCGGTGGGGCTGCTCTTCATCGACTTCCAGTCGCCGCGGCGGCTGCGCGTCAACGGCCGCGCCAGCGTCGCGGACGACGACGCGTCGCTCGCGATGTTCGAGGGCGCGCAGCTCGTGGTGCGCGTGCGCGCCGAGCGTGTCTTCCCGAACTGCCCGCGCTACATCCACACCGGCGGCGCGGCCGAGCCGTCCGCGCACGTGCCGCGCGCCGGCTGCACGCCGGCGCCGGCCCGCTGGAAGTCGATGGACTTCCTCGCCGACGTGCTGCCGCAGCCGCGCCGCCGCTGAACCGGCCTGCCGGTGCCGACCGGCCGCAGGGGCGGACCCTTGCCGACGATCGACCGGCATCACCGGCCCTGCGCCGCCGTCACTCGATGACGTCGCCGATCCAGACGCGGTCGAACTCGGCGCCCGCCTCGCGCTGGATGCGGCGCATCGTCTCGGCATCGGCGGCCTCGTACTCGCACACCATGCGCATCCGGTCGGCCGACAGCAGGCTGCGCGTCCACGTCGCCTGGTAGGCGGCGAGGCACGGGCGTTCGAGGTTGGCGACGCGCTGCATGTCGGCATCGGATTGCGGCGTGGTGAAGGTGCGCTCGACGACGATGCGGGGCATGGTGGGCCTCCTGGGTTGGCGGACGGGTCGATCGACGGATGCACAAAGGGGCACCGGGCCTCAGGCGGCCGGTGTCGCGGCGCGCCGGGCGCCGGGCGCTCGCAGGGCCCTCTGGGCTTCGGCGAGCGCGCGTGTGCCGCGGGCACTGGCGCGCCCGGCCGCCAGCGCCTCGGGCGCCTGCTCGAGCCAGCGTCGAGCCTGCGCCGCGGTGGCGGCCAGGCGCGCCAGCTGCGCCAGTGCCACGGCGATCTCGGTGGGCCGGCGCACCGCCTCGGCGGCAGCCAGCGCCTCGCGGGCCATCGCCGCGGCGGCATCGCCGTCGCCTTCGGCGGCCGCCAGCGCCGCCGCTTCGTTCAGGGCATAGGCCAGGTGCGCCTTGTCGTCGCGCTCGCGCAGCGCCTGCAGCGCCTGCGCGACTTCGGCACGCGCCTGCGCATGCGCCTGCGCCGGCCGGCCGAGCCGCCAGCGCGCCAGCGCGGCGAGCGCCTGCGCGAAGTGCGCTTGCGTCTCGCCCATGCGGGCAGCGACCGCGGCGATCTCCTCCACCAGCGGCTCGATCGCCTCGTCGAGCCCCTGCTCCCAACGCACGGTGGCCAGCCAGACCATGCACTCGAACGTGCGCCAGTGTTGGCCGGCGGCCCGGGCCAGCGCCACGGCACGCTGCAGTGCCGCCGCGGCCGCCGCGAGATCGCCCTCGTCGCGTGCGATGAGCGCGCGGCCCCACTCCAGCTCGGTGAGCTGCAGGTCCAGTTCCTCGGCCAGCGCCTCGGCCTCGCCGAGCAGCACACGCCCCTGCGCGGGGTCGGCTTCGATGTCGAGCAGGCAGCGGCCGCTGTTGGCCAGCTGCCGGCAGTGCGTGGCCGGGTCGGCGTGGCGGGCCAGCCGCTCGGCCGCCAGCGAGGCCTGGCGCGCGTGCTGCGGATCACTCGCCTGCTGGCGACAGTAGGCGAGCATCTCCCAGGCCACCGCGGCCTCGGCATGCAGGGCCAGGGCCTCGGCGGCGTGCAGCGCCTGCTCGATGCGTGGCACGAGCCCCGGCAGGCGCCAAGCCCCGGGCCCCGCCGCGGCCGCGACGCGCAGGCGCAGCAGGCCGGTCTCCAGCCGCGTGCGATCCGGCCCCGCCGGCAGCGTCTCCACTTGCGCGAGGCCCCGCTCGGCCACCTCCGCGGCCTGCGTGTTGGCGAACACGCGCAGGCAGTGTTCGCCGGCGGCCAGGCAGGCGCGCGCGGCCATCGCCACGTCGCCGGCCAGGCCGGCGTGCAGGACGATCTCGCCGTGCCGGCGCGGGTCGTGCTCGCTCTCCGCCTGCAGCGCCGCCGCGATCTGCCGATGCAGCGCTCGCCGCCGCGGCTGCGACAAGCCGCGGTAGACCCCCTGCCGGACGAGCCCGTGCGCGAAGTCGTACCCACCCTCGCCCGCCGGCACCAGCAGGCCGCGCCGCTCGAACTGCGCCAGGCGCGCCAGCACCTCCGCCAGCGGCAGGCCCGCCGCCGCGGCCAGCAGTTCCGGACGCACCTCGCTGCCCACCGCCGCCGCCCATGCGAGCAGGTCGGCCGAGGCGGCGTCGAGCGTGCGCAGGCGGTCCTCGATCAGCGCCTGCAGCGTGCGCCCGCCCCCATCGGCACCTCGCGCCCCGGCGCGCGCCAGTTCGAGCACGTACAGCGGGTTGCCGCCCGACTGCCGCCAGACCTCGTCGGCCTGCGCCTTCGGATCGGCGCCCGCCGCACCGGCCGGTCCGTTGCGCGCGAACTCGGCGCGCAGCAGGGCCAGCGCATCCCGCGGTGCCAGCGGCGCGAGGGCCAGCCGGCGCAGGCTGCCGGCGCGCGCCAGCGACTGCACGAGCGACTTCGCCGCCGCGTTGTCGTCGATCTCGTCAGCGCGCGCCGCAGCGACGAAAGTGCCGACACCGTTGCGCACGAGGTGGTGCAGCAACGCCGCCGAGGCCTCGTCGATCCACTGCAGGTCGTCCAGCACGATCACGATCGGCTGCCGCGCCGCCAGCTCGCGCAGGCGTGCCGCGAAGTTCGCGAAGAGGTGCTCGCGGCTGCCCGCGTCCGCGGCACCGACGAGCGTCGCGAGCGGGCCGGGCGACGGCGCGCCGGCCGCGCCGGCCGCCCCGGCATCCGCGGCAGGCCAATCTCCCGCGAGCGCCTCCATCACCCGGCGCGGCCGCTCGGGCGACGGCACCCGCAGCGCATCGAGCCACAGGCCATAGGGGCGCACGGTCTCGGCTTCGAAGCAGCGGCCGCGCACGACGAGCCGGCTGCTCGCGCTGGCCGTCGCGCACAGGTCGTCGAGCAGGCGCGTCTTGCCGATGCCCGGCTCGCCGACGACGAGCCACAGCGCCTGCGCCGTGTCGCCGGCCAGCGCCTCGGCCAGCCCGGCGCGCTCGGCCTCGCGGCCCAGCATCGGCCGTGCTGCGTCCTGTGTCGCCTCCGGTACTGCCTCCGTAGCCGCGCCGGCCGCTCCCGCTGCTTCGGCTGCTTCGGCTGCTTCGGCCGCTTCGGCCGCTTCGGCCGCTTCGGCCGCTTCGGGGCCGACACGACCGCCGGCCTCCCGTTGCGCGCGCCGGGCCTGGCGGATGGCCGCGTCGAGAACGCCGCCGTCGGCCAGAGCGATCTCGCGCCGCAGCAGGTCGCGCGCCCACTCGTGATGGGCCTCCGCTTCGGGATAGCGGCCCGCGGCTGCCAGCAGGCGGACCAGCGTCGCGTGGCCGGCCTCGGCCAGGGGATCGGCCGCCACCATCGCGCGCCCGTACGGCAACGCGCGCCGCGGATCCGGCGCCAGCCGCGTCGTCAGCGCCTGCAGCACGGCACGGCGCAGGCCGCCGAAGCGCTCGCGCTCGGCCATGCACCAGTGATGGAAGCGGTAGCAGCCGGGCAGGTCGAGCCCGTCCAGGAACTCCCGCTGCAGCGCCGCCGCGGCCTCCTCGAGCACCGGCAGCGGCGCCGTCTCGACGCCGGCCGACAGCAGTTCCAGGACGCGCTGCGTGTCGACCTCGCAGCACGCGCGCTCGAAGCCGACCCGCTCGCGGTCGGCCTGCAGGCGCAGCGCGTGCGGCTCGTCGACCAGCGGTCGCAGCTTCGTCAGGCTCCACCGCAGCGAGGCACGCGGGTCGTCGGGGCCCTCCCACAGCAGGTCGCACAGCGCGGCGCGCGAGTGCGGCGTGCCGTGCGCGACCAGGTAGCCGAGCAGCGCCCTCGTGCGCCGCGAGGCGGGCAGCGCGATCGGGTCGGCACCGCGCCGCAGTTCGAGGTCGCCGAGCAGGCGAACCTTCAGCGCCGGCGGCGATGCCGCGGGCGCGACCTCGGAAACCTCGCCGGCGACACCCACCACGCTGGCTCCCCACCGGTTGAATCGTGGCGGCCGGCCGTGCCGCCGGGGGGCGCAAGCCCCCGCCACCACCGTTGTTCAAGTTAGCACAGGATCGCCGTCATGGGCGGCCATCGCGGCCGGCCGCGCGGCGCGGCGCCTCAGTAGCCGCTGCAGTACTGGAAGTGCATCGGGTCCTTGTTCGGCCCGCTCCAGCGCCCGCCCCAGACGAAGCCGTAGCCTTCGAAAAGCGCCACGAGCCGCGGGTCCATGTCGCCGGCCGTGCCCATCGCATTGGTGCGGTCGTTGAGGTCGATCGCGATGCCCCAGGTGTGCGTCGAGGGCTTCGACTGGCCACGCTTCATGCGCGCCACGTAGCCGCCGCCGTAGGTCTTGACGCTGCCCCGCAGGCCCTGCGCCACGATGTCGGCGAACACCGCCTGGAACAGCGGCGCGAGCGCCTTGTGCACGGCGATGCGCGTGATCATCGTGGCCCGGTTGCCGGTGTAGGGGATCGGGAACGGCAGCGCCACGCGCGTGATCGTCCGCAGTTCCCACTTCGGGTCGACGGTGCCGTCGTCGCGCGCGAACAGCGTCGGGTCGCCGAAGGTGGCGACGATCGCCGGCAGGCCGGCGGGCGCCTTCGGCCAGGGGCGCACCGGCTCGGCACCGCGCGCCCTGGCACGAGGCGCGCGCGCGCGCGCCGCCGCGATGTCGGCCTTCGGCGGCAAGTGGATCGCCTGCCCGACGACGATGTCGCGCGCGCCCGCCAGGCCGTTGTAGCTGACGAGCAGCGGCGCGAGCTTCGCGTCGCCGAGCTGCGCGGCGGCGACCTTGGCGAGCGTGTCGCCTCTTTGCAGGATGTAGGGCTTGGGCATCGTGGTCCTTGCTGGACGGGTCTTCGGGCGGAGTCGGGGAATGGATCGCCACGCATCGGGCGCCGGTCAGCGCCCGGGCCCCTTGCGGCCGCCACGCGGTGCGGCACTCGTCACCTTGGCGGCCGCCTTGCCTGGCGCCTTGCCGGCCGCCTTGCCGGTCGCCTTGCCGGTCGCCTTGCCGGTCGCCTTGCCGGTCGCCTTGTCGGTTGCGGACGGCAGCGCCTTGGCCCGCGGGCGCGCGGCGGGTGGCGTGCGCGTGGGCTCGCGCCTGCGCGGGCCCACGGCCGCCGCAGGCGCGGAAGCCTGCCGCCACCAGCGCGCGTCCGCGCCGCCGAGCTCGACCGACTTCGGGTCGATCGACCGAGCCAGCGCCAGCAGGCGCTCGGCCACCCGGATAGCCTCGTCGCGGCGCGCCGCGTCGACGCGCGCCAGCGCACTCCACAGCAGGTGCAGCTTCGTGTGCTGCCCGGTGACCGAGCCGAGCTCGTTCGGCTTCACCGGCAGCGAGCCGAGCTGCGCCGCATAGGCCTCCTGCAGGCGCTTCAGCTCGCGCTCGCCGGCTCCGCCGGCCGCGGCAAAGCGGCCGTCGAGCATCGACTCCACCCAGTCGGCCTCCACCGTCATCAGCGCCGACCAGGGCCCGGTGTCGTGCGCGGCCTTCGCCCGCGCGGCCTGCGCGCACTCGCGCACGAGGCGCAGCGCCTCGGCGCGCCGCCCCGGCGTCATCGCGCCTCCGAGCGGCTCGAGCGCGAGGCGGTTGAGCGGCGTGTACGGATCGAACCCCGGGTCGGTGGGCGGCAGCGAGGCGGCTCCGTAGGCCCGGGCCGATTCGGCGACGGCCTCGGTGAGCGCGGCGGCGTCCTGCGCGTCGAAGGTCGACGCGGCTGCGAGCCGGCGCGCGAGCAGGGTCGCCTTGATCTTCCAGGCGCTGCCCAGCAGCGCGTGGCGCTCGGCGCCCTGTGGCGGAGCGCCCGGTGGCGGGGCCGGGCCGGGCCCGGCGGCCGGCGTCGCCTGCACCGCGTCGCCGAGGCGGCGCAACCGCTCGATGGCCAGGTCGACGAGCGCCGGCTGGCCGGCGCCCTTGCCGCCCATGCGCGCTTCCGCGTTGGCCAGCTGCTCGATGTCGTGCATCGGCACCGGGTCGTCGGGGCCGGCCGTCGCGAGCGCGCGCGCGAACGCGTGCCGGGCGCGCTCGTAGTCGCCCAGCGCGAACCACGTCCGCCCGAGCGCCGATTGCACGACCGGCTGCTCCCGCCACTCGGGCCGGCAGCGCTCGGACATCAGGCGCTCGATCGCGTCGCCCTGCGCGTCGTCACCGGCGCCCGCCGACGACGCCCTTCGCGCGGCCTCGATGCTCTGGCGCGCCAGCGCGTCGAGCAGCTCGTCGCGCGAGGCGAACGGGCCGTCGCCGCGCACACGCCCGCCTTCGGCGCGCTCGGCACGCCAGTCGGGGTCGCCGTAGGCCTGGAACGCGCCCCAGGTGATGTCGTCGCGGTTCTCGTCCCACAGTGCCCGCCGGGCCTCGTGCACCGCGACGCCGAAGGGCTGCCCGGCGGCGAGCAGCCGGTCGTAGAAGACCTCGCCGAAGCGCTTGGCCAGGCTGTCGGTCACGGCCCAGCCGGCCACGACGACGCAGCGCACGCCGATGTCGATGAGCTGCCGCGCCAGGCTGGCGGCCAGGCGGTTCGCCTCCTTCAGCGGCACCTCGTGCCGCTCGTCGATGCGGCCGAGGTGGCAGCAGTTGAGGAACACGAGCTCCGGCACCACCTCCAGCGCCTCGATCTCGGCCGCGGTGATGAGGAAGCCGCCCGAGAGAACGACCCCGGTGCGCGGCAGCCCGTCCACATGCATCTGCTCGAACACGCCGTGCGCCGAGACGTGCAGCAGGCGGCGGGGGCGGCGGCACAGCTGCACCAGCACGTCGGCGGCCATCTGGTCGGTGCCGATGGCGGCGTCGACCTCGTACCCCATGCGCGCCAGGCGCTCGGCCACGCTGCGGGCCTCGGCTTCGGCGCCGGGCAAAGCCGGCGGCGGCTTCAGCCCCTGCCGGGCGTCGGCGCCGGCGAAAGCGTCGACGAAGCCCTCGACCGACGGGTTGCCGACGACGAGGGCGCCGCTGCCGCTGCTCGCGCGCACGTGGCGCCGGTAGTCGGGGGTCTGGAACTGGCGCACCAGCGCCATGCGCAGCGCCAGCGGCAGGGATTCGCCGTCGCGGTCGGCGCCCGCGCCGATGCCGTCGCGCCCGCCGCTCTCGCCGAGCATCATCTCCCAGGGCAGGTTGGCCGTGGTCTCGTCGACCACCAGCACCGCACGCGGGCTCTGCCCGAGCACGCTCTTGAATTCGTGCGGCACCGCGAGCTGGAACAGCGTGCGGCCGACATCGGGCTGCCAGGCCTGCACGTGGATCTGGCTGCGCACCAGCTGCTCGAGCAGTCCGGGCTGCCGCTGGTGCGACACCGCCTCGGCGCGCGCGCGCTGGCCCAGGAACAGGAAGCGCAGGCGATGGGCCGCGCGCCGCCTGCGCGGTGCGCCGGCCTCCGGCGCCGCGGCCGGGGCGGCATCGTCCGGCCCCTCCGCGGCGACGACGATGCGCGGCCAGTAGCTCGCGCTGGCGCTGTCGAACAACCGCGAGCGCGCGCTGCCGTCCACCTCCAGGCGCGTCTCGACCTGCAGTGCACAGGCGTGGCGCACCGCATGCTCGGTGAGGCGCGGCGCCATGTCGCGCAGCGCGTAGCAGGCCGTGATGGCGGTGTCGCGGAACAGCTCGACGATCTCCAGCCGCGTCACGCCCGACTGGCTGCGCGTGGCTTCCTGGAAGCGCGCATTGGCTTCGACGACGCCCCGCACCAGCGCCTCGACCGAGGCGTGCACGGTGAGGTGGGCGCTCGAGTTGTAGCCCAGCAGCAGCGTCGTCAGCGGCGGCACCGGCGCGTCGCGGCCGATGACGTCGCCCACGTGCAGCAGGTAGCGCAGCACGCCGGCGCGCACGGCCTCGGTGAGCAGCGGCTGCGTCAGCGAGCCGTCGTAGGGGCCGAGGCCGGTGACCACCGCCCCGGGGCGCCGGCCGCTGGGGTCCTCCGCCAGCAGCACCGCCACCGCCGTGCCGCGCGGCCCGGCATACAGCCCCAGGTCGTGGCGTTCGTGCAGCTTGCCGTCGAGCAGCTCGCGGTCGATCAGCGCCTCGGGGCCGGAGATCGGGTCGCTCTCGTAGTGGCCCACGAGGATCGGCCCGCGCACGAAGCGCAGGTCCATCGCCCGCACCGAGACCGCGAGCGTGCGCTTGCCGAGCGGCTCCACCTGCGACGCCAGCGAGGCCCCCACTGCCATGCGAGCCAGCGTCACCGCGTCGGCGGCCACCGGTGCGCCGGCGTCGTAGACCACCGGCACCGCTTCCGCCTCCAGCGCGCGCACGGCCGGCGGCGTGATGTCCAGCCGCGCGGTGCGGCCGTCGGCCAGCAACTCGACGAGGGCGTCGAAGTGCGCCGCCTTCGCCAGCAGGTCGCCGTGCGCGGCCGGCAGGTAATAGAAGCTGCCGATGCCGCCGATGCGCCCGGAGTCCCAGGTCACCGTGCCGTCACCGCGCGTCGTGCCGACCATGCGCACGCGCCCCTTGGCATCCTCGGAGACGCCGCACGGCGTGTTCTTGTCGACGCCGAAGACGTAGATCGACCGTGGCGCGTACTCGGCCGGCAGCGAGGGCGTCGCGTCGCCGAACGCCTTGCGGTCCTGCTCCCACAGCCAGGAGGCGGCCCGCAGCACGTCCCGCGAGGGCCTGCCGACCTTGCCGTCGCCGAACCAGAAGTCCTTCACCTTCCGCGCGAACGCGGCCCAGGTGTCCGGGCTCTGGTAGTCGAACGTGCCACCGCCGCCTTCCTCGCCCTGGAACGTGTCCCTGAAGCCGGGCCTGGGCAGCAGCGCCAGCGCGCCGCGGAAGCCGGCCACGATGTCGAGCACCTCCTGCATGTCGCTGGCGAGGTCCAGGCGCACGAGGGTGCGCAGCGTGTCGCCCTTGCCGATGAGGTTCTCGACCATCGAGTGCGCGCCCTGGTGCGGCGTGCCGCACATCACCAGGCGCGCCCCGTCGCGCAGCATCACGCGGTCCATCACGCCGCGGTGCCTGTGGATCGTGGCGCGCACGACGAGGCCGCCCATGCTGTGCGCCAGCAGCCGCACCGGGCGTTCGCCGGCCTCCTTCAGCACCTCGTCCTCGAGGAACTTCGCGAACGCATCGGCCAGCACGTCCAGCGGCTGGCGCCAGTCGTAAGGGAAGCGGCGCACGACGTGGGTCCGCTGCAGCTCGCGCGCCAGCGCGCCGTAGAAGAGGCTGAACAGCTCCTGCGCCTCGACGCCCGGCTGGCCCCAGGCGAGCGACTTCAGCCCGCCCTTGGCGATGTCGAACGGGTCCAGCCAGATGCGGTCGAGCTCCCCGCCGGCCTCCTTCACCGCCAGGTGCGTGCCCATCACGCCCGGCAGCATCACGACGATGGGCCGCGTCTCCGGCTCGCCGCGGCGCACCGTGTCGGGGACGAAGGCCAGCGCCGGGTCGTCCAGCGCCGGCAAGGCGCGGAAGGCCGTCTGCGCCGAGGCCGGCCCGAGCGTCAGCCAGTCGGCCAGCGCGTCGCGCGTGTGCGGGTTCGTGAAGTAGCGGAAGTGCGTGACGTCGGGCCCGCGGTCGAGCAGCGCACGCGCGGCCGCGCGCGGCGCGATGCCGGTGAACATCGCGTCGGTGTCGACGACGAGGTCGTTGTCGCCGCGGTCGAACACCAGCGTGTCGGTGAGGAAGGTGCCCAGGCGCTGCAGCAGCCCGCCACCCTCGATGTCGCCGGCGATCACCGCCATCTCGATGCCGCCGCGAACCGGTGCGGCGCGCAGGAGGCGCGCCATCGGGCTCTCGGGCAGCATGGCCTCGATGCCCGGCACGAGCTGCGGCCGGGTGCGGTTCTTCGCGATCTCGATGACGACGCGCTTGAACGCCGAGTACAGCGGGCTCGCCTTCAGGAAGGGCACCTGACCCACGAGGGTGAGCAGCCCGGACAGGAAGACGTCGATGTTGCCGCTGGCGAGCCTGGTGCCGCGCGCCGGGCTCGCGACGCGGACGTAGCGCTCGACCCGGATGCCGCGCGCCTTGACCAGCGCGGCGAGGTCGGCCAGGCGTTCGCGCTGCTCGGCGTAGGCGCGCTCGAGCTCGGCGTCGACGTCGACGGCCGCACCGGCCTCGCCCCGTCGCGCGAGCAGGCCGGGCTCGGCCCGGTAGGCGCCGATCGCCTTGGCGAGGCCGCCTTCGGCCGCGTCGAGGCAGAGGAGGTCGGCCACGAGCCCGCCGCGCGAATGCGACACCAGGCTCACGCGCGCGCCGGCGGGCAGCTGCTGCACGAGCTGGATCGCGTTGTCGATCGGCGACTCCGACAGCGTGCGGTGCTCGAAGCCGTGGATGCCGCCGGTGAAGTGCCGCTCGAGGCGGCGCCAGAGGGCCGGGTCGCCCTCGCGCAGGTCGCCGAAGGAGCCGCGCGTGCTGGAGGCCGTCCCGTGCACGAACACCAGCATCGGCCGGCCGGCGTCGGTGTTGGCCGGCCCGAACTCGCTGCCGCCGGCCCAGCGCCGCAGGCTGCCGGCCGGCTGGTCGAGCCGTTCCTCGATGGCCCACATCAGCGCCTTGGTGCCGGCCCAGCTCACGCCGAGCAGCGCCGGTTCGGCGAACTTCTCCAGCGCCTTGTCGACGATGCCGTCGCGCGCCTCGCCGGCGGCGAAGGTGAAGACGCGGCTGACCAGGCGCGCAGCCGCTTCGCCGATGCCGGCGAGATCGCGCGCGGCGGGCACCGCGCCGGCGCGCAGCCGCTCGAGATGCAGCCTGCCGTCGGTGTCGACCAGGTCGGGCTGGGCGCGCTGCAGCGACTCGCGCAGCCGCGCCGCGCTGGTGACGAGCACGCCGCCGTCCGCGAGCTCGAGCACGACCACCTCGTTCTCGGCGGCGGCGCGTTGCTGCGGCTCGGCGGCGGCCTCCCCCCGGGCCGCCGGGCCGACGTCGTAGGAGGCCAGCGGCCGCAGGTAGCCGGGCGGAAGGAACACGTCGGCCGCGGCGCCCTCCGCGGCCCGCGAGGCCACGCCGGCGAACAGGGCCGGCAGGCGCGGTTCGTCGTGCTCGCGCCCGCGCAGGTGCAGCGTGATCGGGGGCCGGGACTCGGACATGCAGTTGTCTCCGGGAGCGGCGGCGCGGATGCCGCCTTCCAAAACGGGGGCCAGGGTCAGCCGAAGATGCGCGCGCCTTTCGCGGCCCCGCTGCCGACGATCTGCGGCTTCTGCGGGCAGCTGGCCGTGGGCAACGCCTTGGACAGCGCCTTGTGCCAGTCGGCGTAGGTGGCGCCAGCGTTGCTCGCCTCCACCTCGCGCAGCGTCTTCAGCGCGTAGAACGTGAATGCACCGTTGGGCCGCCCGTTGAACCGGGTGTCGTAGCTGAACTTCTGCGGGCCCTCCTCGCAGCCCGACAGGAGCAGGTCGCCTTCGCCCTCGGTCAGTGCCTGCCTGAACGGCGGGCGGCCCCGCCGCGCAGCCGGCGCCACGCCGGCCGGCGCCGCGCGCCGCGACCAGGCCTCGTACGGCATGAAGCGCGGCCGCGGCAGGTCGGCCGCCGGGGCGCCGCCGGCCGCGCGGGTGACGGTGCCCGAGTGGCAGCTGTCGGAGATCAGCACGAGCTTCACCCCGGGCTTGCGCGCGGCGAAGATGCGGTGGATCTCGTCGTCGAGCAGCGCCCCGCCGCCTTCGTGGATGTCGTGGGGGCACAACCCTTCGTCCTGGCGGTCGGGCTCGTCGCCGCTGGTGTCGGGCACGAAGGTGCCGTGGCCGGCGAAGGTGATGACGACCAGGTCGCCCTTCGCGGCCCCGCCGATCGCCTTGCGCATGCCCTCGACCATCGCCGCCTTGGTGGCCTGGTCGTCCAGCAGCGTCGTGACCCGGAAGCCTCGCGCCGCGAGCAGCTCGGCCCAGTCATTCGCGTCGTTGACGCAGCCGGAGAGATCGAGGTCGGTCCCGGGATAGTCGTTGATGCCGATGCACAGCGCGGTCCTGGCCATGACTGCTCCACCCCGGCCAGCTTCGACCGTGCCGGGTCAGTCTATGTCGCAGGCGCGGGGCCCACAAGCCGGCTCGCGGCGGCTCGCCCGGCCGCCGTCGCCAGCCGGATGGAGGACGCAGCGGCCACGCGTGCACTGCGCGCGGCAAGGGCCGCGCGTTCCGGGCGCGGCCGCTCGTCGCCGCAGCCGGAAGGCGGGCGACGGAGCCGGCCCGACTTCCGGCCTCAAGCAGCGTCGACGACCTCGGCCGCGGTGCGGAACGCATCCACCGCGGCCGGGAAGCCGCAGTACACGCTCGCGTGAAGGAAGATCTCCTGCAGCTCCTCCTTCGTGACGCCGTTGTTCAGCGCGCCGCGCACGTGGATCTTCAGCTCGTGCATGCGGCCGAGGGCCACGAGCATCGACACCGTGACGATGCTGCGCGTGCGCAGATCGATGTTCTGGCGCTGCCAGGTGTTGCCCCAGGCATGGCGCGTCACCAGTTCCTGCAGCGGTGCCGTGAACGGCGTGGCCTTCGCGAGCGCGTTGTCGACGTACGCGTCGCCGAGCACGGCCCGGCGCGTGGCCAGGCCCTTCTGATCGAGATCCATGGGGGCACTCCTCGGGCAAGGTGGCCCAGGATAGCCGCGCTGCACCCGGAGAGGAGCGTGTCCGGGTGCAGGCCGGGCCGCCGGCGCGCCGCGACGACACTCGCTCAGGGCCGGGTGTACTGCAGCAGCACCGTCTCCTGCGTGCCTTCGCGCCCGGCCGCCGCGGCGCGCTCCATGCGATGCCGGGCGAACAGGCCGAGTTCGGGCACGTACCAGGTGGTGCTGCGGCCATCGGGTGGGTGGGTGGACGAGGCACGCGATCTCGTGCGATCGCTGACGCCATCCGACCTGGCCCACCGGCGCTGGCTGCGCCAGAGCGAGCACCCGGTGTACCAGCAGCAGCGCCAGGCCCAACTCATCGGGCCGCTGGCCGAGCACGGCCTGCTGCCGCGGCCCGGGGCGGCCAACGACCCCGGCGCGTCGGGCAACGCCATCGGCGTGGCGCCGAGGCGAGGTTGACAGGCGCAGGACCTTCCCGACGCGCTCCACGGCCGGCAAAGCACATCGGTCCGGGGCGCGAACTGGCACTCGGCAGGCGGTCGGGCTCCGGCCGGCTGGGACTCAGCGCAGGAAGCCGGCAAAGAACGTGGACAGGTCTTCGTAGGCGTCGAGCGGCAGCACGTGCGCGACGTACTGGTCCGGCCGCACCACCACCATGCACCCGGCGTCGCGGTCGATGCCGCGCATGTCGAAGATATCGCCGACGCCCTTGTGGTCGACACAGAAGACCTTCTCGTGGTCCTGCAGGCCGAGCTTGCCCGTCTTCGGCTTCAGCAGCGACGGCATGTTCTCGTAGGCCAGCTGGTCGAAGGTCTGCTGGAACACCGCGCGGAAGTCGATCACCGCGTCGATGTCCTCGTCCGGGCGCGTGTGCCGCACCACCGGGGATGACGGATGGCGCTCCAGCCAGTCCGCCAGCCGGTGGATCGCCGAGCCGGCGTTCGAGCTGTCGGCCTTGCCCGCGAAGGCATAGATGCGCCAGCGCGCGTCGGCCTCGGCGACGTGGCCCAGCTGCATCTGCTTCGCGTCGGACAGCCGCACCACGGGCGCCGAGTGGAAGCGGCGGCCGATCTCCTGGCCCCTGGCGAGCGCCTGGTGGCGCGACGCCGCGATGAGCGTCGACGGGTCGTACTTGACGGCGAGCCCGCCGGTGAACTCCAGGTTCGCCTTGAACTGGCGAATGATGCGCGGCTCCTGCGTGCCGTCGCGTTCTGCCTGGGTGGTGGGGGCCGACATGATGCGCGCCCACTCGTGGTCGGTCTCGACCAGCCTGCGGGCCTCGGTCAGGCGCTCCCTGGAGTAGCTGCGCAGCAGGCTCGCGTCCGCGCGGCCCTGCAGCACGTGCACGAGCTTCCAGCCGAGGTTGAAGGTGTCCTGCATCGACACGTTCATGCCCTGGCCCGCCTTGGGCGAGTGGGTGTGGCAGGCGTCACCGGCGGTGAACACGCGGGGGTTGCGCTCCGAGCCCTCGGGCACGTCGTCGAACTTGTCGGTGATGCTGTGGCCGATGTCGTAGATCGACCACCAGACGATCTCCTTCACGTCGATCGAGTAGGGGCGGAGGATGCGATTGGCCGCCGCGATCATGTCTTCCTGCGTGAACTTGCGGCTCGCGGCCTTTTCGTCCGGGCGGAGCTTGTCGAGCTCCACGTACATGCGGAACACATAGCCGCCCTCGCGCGGCAGGATCAGCACGTTGCCTTCGCTGGCCGACGAGATGAGGCACTTCTGGCGCACGTCGGGAAAGTCGGTGTTGGCGAGGATGTCCATCACGCCCCAGGCCTGGTTCGCGGCGTCGCCGCGCAGCACGCCGCCGATGGCCTTGCGCACCGCGGAGTGCGCGCCGTCGCAGCCCACCACGTAGTTCGCGCGCACGGTGCGCGTGGCCCACCAGTTCACGCCGCTGGCGTCCTTGAGCGTCACGGTGACCGGGTGGTCGTCAGTGGTGAGGTCCACGGTCAGGCCCACGACCTCCCAGCCGTAGTCGGGCTCCAGGCGCGAGGGCGAGTTCCGCATCACCTCGAGGAACAGCTCGTGCAGCCGCGCCTGGTTGATGAGGATGTGCGGCATCTCCGAGCTGTCGTCGGCCACGTCCTGCACGCGGCCCACGCGCCGGATGTGGTCGGGGTTGGCGGGGTCCGGCATCCAGAAGGCGGTCTGGTTCACCCAGTAGGTCTCACGCTTGACCTTGTCGGCGAAACCGAAGGCCTGGAACATCTCCATCGTGCGCGTGTTGATGCCGTCCGCCTTGCCCTTGATGATGTTGCCGGGCATGCGCTCGACGATCATCGTCTCGATCTCGGGGAACTGCGCGAGCTGCGCGGCCAGGCACAGGCCGGCCGGCCCCGTGCCGGCGATGAGCACGTCGACCTTCTCGGGCAGCGGTTCGTTCACGCCCCGGTTGCGGCGGTTCGGCGCGGCCTGCCTGACGTCCGGGTTGCCGCCCCGGAAGCCATCCTTGTAGAACTGCATTGCCTGTCTCCTCGGGTTGACCCGCGCCACGAACGACCTGCCAGCGCGCGAGCAAATGATATCTATACATATCATTGACGGTCAAGACTGTATGTATACTTATCAATAGCCGCCGAGCCTCGCCGCGCGCTCGAGGCAGGCGGCGGCATCGACCCTTCGAACGGAGCACGGGATGGAATTGCTCGACATGGCAGGGCACCTGATCCGACGCCTGCACCAGCAGTCGACCCAGGTCTTCGTCCAGCGGACCCAGGCCGCGGGCTTCGACCTGACCCCGGTGCAGTTCGCGGCGCTGGAGGCCATCCATGCCCATCCCGCCACGGACCAGGCGCGCGTGGCGGAGTTGATCGCCTACGACCGGGCAACGATCGGCGGCGTCATCGACCGGCTGGAGCAGAAGGGCTGGATCCGTCGCGTCGTCAGCGAACGCGACCGCCGGGCGCGCGAGATCTCGTTGACCGCCCAGGGAAAGCGCGTGCGCGCGAAGCTGCTACCCATCGTCCGCGACCTGCAGGACGAGATGCTCCAACCGCTCAGCAGCGCAGACAGGGCGTGCTTCCTCAGGCTCGCCCGCCAAGCCCTGCGGCAGTAGGGTGAGGGACGACAGCGAACTCGAGTCAGGCCTCGAAGGCCGAGACCTGATACGTCGGGGCCATCGTCAAGGACAAGTCCCAGGGCCTGACCAGCAGGCTCGACCCGGAGCCACCGAAGCACTTGGCGGAAGGGGTGGGATTCGAACCCACGGTACGGGAGAACCCGTACACCGGATTTCGAATCCGGCGCATTCGACCACTCTGCCACCCTTCCTGGGATCGCCTGCCCGCGGGCAGGCACCTGAGCCGTCGCGAAGCGCATTGTAGTGGCGCATCGGCCCCTGGCCGGCGCGACGGCCAGGGGTCAGGCCGCGCTTTCAGGCTCGCGTGTGCAATGTGAGGCCACTCAATCGCGCGTCCGACAGACGCGTGCTCCAGCGCTGCCCCGGCACGAGCGGCCAGGCATCGGTGATCGTGCCGGTGGTCACGACCTCGCCGGCCTGGATCGACCAGTGCGGCGTCGTGCGAGCCATCGCCTCGACCATCGCCTTCAGGGCGTGCAGCGGCCCGTCGAGCACGATGGCGCCCTGGCCGCGGTCCTTGACCTCGCCGTTGCACGCGAGCTCCACCTGCAACGCGGCCAGGTCGGCAGCCAGCGTGGCGCCGCCATCGCTCCAGCCGCGCAGCGGCACGCGCGGGCCGACACGCAAGCGGCCGTGCAGCGCGAAATCGGCGGCGGTGTCCGGCGCGGTGAACCGCCAGCCCTCGAAGTGCGTGTGCACGACCTCGAAGCCGTGCGCCACCCACTCGACGCAGCTGCGCAGTTCGTCCAGCGTCATGCCGGCGCGCGGCGTGCGGCCGAGGCCGAAGACGATCTCCGGCTCCAGGCGCGGCTGGCTCAGGCCCGCCAGCGACAGCTCGCACTCCGTGCCGTCGAGCAGCGCGGTGGTCGTGTCCCACACCGGCGCCCACATCGGCTCGTAGACGCCGTAGCGCTCCCAGATGCCGCGGTTGGTGAAGCCGATCTTCCAGCCGAGCGGCTTCTCGCCGCGCGCCAGGCGCAGCTGGCGCAGGCGCTCGGAGACGGCATAGGCCGTCGCGGTGTCGATCCCGCCCGGTGCCGCCGATGGCAGCGGCACGCACCGCGCCGCGTCCCACGCCTGCAGCAACTCGGCCGCCAGCCGATCGACCCGTGCCGCATCGATAGCGGCGCTCGTCGTTGCGGCGTTCATGGCCTCAATACCTCCAGGCCGCCGAGGTAGGGTCGCAATGCCGCCGGGATGCGCACGCTGCCATCGGCGTTCTGGTGGTTCTCCAGCACCGCGACGAGCGCGCGCCCCACGGCCAGGCCCGAGCCGTTGAGCGTGTGCACGAGCTCGGGCTTGCCCTGCGCGTTGCGGAAGCGAGCCTTCATGCGCCGCGCCTGGAAGGCCTCGCAGTTGCTGCACGAGCTGATCTCGCGGTAGGTGTTCTGCGCCGGCAGCCACACCTCGAGGTCGTAGGTCTTGGCCGCGCCGAAGCCCATGTCGCCGGTGCTGAGCGCCACCACGCGGTACGGCAGCTCGAGCTTCTTCAGGATGGCCTCGGCATGGCCGACCATCTGCTCCAGCGCCTCGTAGCTCTTCTCGGGGTGGGTGATCTGCACCATCTCGACCTTGTCGAACTGGTGCTGTCGGATCATGCCGCGCGTGTCGCGGCCGGCGCTGCCGGCCTCGCTGCGGAAGCACGGGCTGTGCGCGGTGAGCCGGATGGGCAGCTCGCCGGCGTCGAGGATCTGCTCGCGAACCGTGTTCGTCAGCGAGATCTCGCTCGTCGAGATGAGGTACTGCTCGGCGGCGGCGCCCTCCTCGGCTTCGCTGCCATCGGTGCCGCGGAACACCCAGAACATGTCGCCCTTGAACTTGGGCAGCTGGCCGGTGCCTTCGAGGATCTCGCGGTTGACGATGTAGGGCGTGTAGCACTCGGTATAGCCGTGCTCCTGCGTCTGCGTGTCGAGCATGAGCTGCGCGAGCGCGCGGTGCAGGCGCGCCACCGGGCCGCGCATGAAGGTGAAGCGCGAGCCGGAGAGCCTGGCCCCGGTCTCGAAGTCGAGGCCGAGCGCGGCGCCGAGGTCGACGTGGTCGCGCGGGGTGAACGCGAGGGCCGCGGGCGTGCCCCAGCGCCGCACCTCGACGTTGCCGGCTTCGTCGGCGCCGTCGGGCACGCTGGCGTGCGGCAGGTTCGGGATGGCCATCAGCATCGCCGTCATCTCGGCCTGGATCGCCTCCAGCCGCTCGGCGCCGGACTGCTGCTCGGCCGCCAGGCCGTTGACCTCGGCCATCAGCGCCGAGGCGTCTTCGCCCTTGGCCCTGGCCTGGCCGATCTGCTTGCTGAGCGCGTTGCGCCGCGCCTGCGCCGACTCGGTGGCGGTCTGGATCTGCTTGCGCTCGGCCTCGAGCGCCTGGAAGCGGGGGACGTCGAGGAAGGGCTGCGGGTTCTTGCGTCGCGCCAATTGCGCGACGACGCCGTCGAGGTCGCGGCGAAGCTGCTGGATGTCGAGCATGGGAGGGCCTTGTCGAAGCGATGAAGCGAAGGGTCGTCCGGCGTCACGGGCAAAGCGGCACCGCCGGCCTGCGAAGGAAGGCGGCGAGAGCCCGGCAACCCCCTTGCGTGCCGGGCCGCGGCGAGCGTCAAGATCGCGACGTCGTCACTTCGCTCATGCTGCGGTCGCCCAGGCCGCGAGGCAGCGGGAAGTGAACGTCCTCGCTGACGCCGCTCATGTGGCGCACCGAGACCGCGCCCAGCTCGCGCAGGCGCGCGATCACCTGCTGCACCAGGATGTCCGGCGCCGAGGCGCCCGCCGTCAGGCCGACGCGCGCGCCGCGGTTCAGGCCCTCGAACCAGGCCCCCTTCAGGTCGTCGGCGCTGTCCACCATGTAGGCGGGCGTGCCCAGGCGCGCGGCCAGCTCGCGCAGGCGGTTGCTGTTGCTGCTGGTGGGGCTGCCGACGACGATGACCACGTCCACGGCCGGCGCGAGCACCTTCACCGCGTCCTGCCGGTTCTGCGTGGCGTAGCAGATGTCCTGCTTCTTCGGCTCGCGCACGTGCGGAAAGCGCGCCTTCACGGCGGCGAGGATCTCGGCCGCGTCGTCCACCGAGAGCGTCGTCTGCGTGACCACCGCGAGCTTGTCGCCGCGCGGCGCCGTGCGCGCCACGTCGTCGACGTCCTCGACGAGGTAGATGCCCTCGGTGAGCTGGCCCATCGTGCCTTCGACCTCGGGGTGCCCCTTGTGGCCGATCATGATGAACTCGTAGCCTTCCTTGGCGAGCTTGGCCACCTCGACGTGCACCTTCGTGACGAGCGGGCAGGTGGCGTCGAAGACCTGGAAGCCGCGCTGCGCGGCCTCGCTGCGCACGGCCTTGCTGACGCCGTGCGCGCTGAAGACGAGCGTGGCCCCGGGCGGCACCTCGGCCAGGTCCTCGATGAAGATGGCGCCCTTGGCCTTCAGATCGTTGACGACGTACGTGTTGTGCACGATCTCGTGCCGCACGTAGATCGGCGCGCCGAAGCGCTTGAGCGCGCGCTCGACGATCTCGATGGCGCGGTCGACGCCGGCGCAGAAGCCGCGCGGCTCGGCGAGCAGCACCTCGCCGATCGGGCCGTTCGCGCCCGCCTCGCCGGTCGGGCCGGCCGGCTCGACGGCGCCGGGGACATGGCCCGGGATGGCGGCGCCGCTCACAGGACCCCCAGCAGCTTCACGTCGAAGCGAACGGCCTGCCCGGCCAGCGGGTGGTTGAAGTCGAAGAGCAGCCAGTCCGGCCCGCACTCGCGCACCACGCCGGCGTAGCGGCCCTGACCGTCGGGCGTGGGGAACTCGACGACGTCGCCGACGCCGTACTCGGCATCGGGGTCGCCCAGCTCATGCAGCAGCGCCAGCTTCACGCGCTGCAGCAGGTCGTCGTTGCGCTCGCCGAAGGCCGCGCCCGCCGGCAGCTCGAAGCTCGCCTCGGCGCCCTCTTCCAGGCCGACCAGACGAGCCTCGATGGCCGGCGAGAGCTGACCCGTGCCCAGCGACAGCGTCGCCGGCTTGTCGGCGAACGTGTCCACGACGGACCGCCCGTCGGGGCCGGCGAGGCGGTAGTGCAGGGTCAGGAAGGACCCCGGTTCGACACGTTGCGGGAGGGCCATCGAAAGGGGGGCAGGAAAGCGGGCGGGGGCCGCCATTCGAGGGCCGCCCGGGTGGGGTGTCCGGGCACGCCGACGAGGCGGGAGCCTCACATAGACTGGCCTCGATTCTAGCGACGGGGCCGCTGGCGGCCCGCGCACCGGTTGCGGCATCCGGCCGCCGCCGGCGTTGTGCGCCCGCCATCGGGGTCGTCGTCGGGCCGACGCCACCCTCTCCGCCGTTGCCGACACTCCCGCCCGCTGCGCCCGCGGCCCCCGCCCTTCGAACCGCCCGCCCCGACCGCACCATGCTCAAGCAGATGCCCTCCGACCAGCGACCGCGAGAGAAGCTGCTGGCGCGCGGCAGCCAGGCGCTCGCCGACGCCGAGCTCCTGGCCCTGCTGCTGCGAACCGGCTCGCGCGGCGTCGGCGTGCTCGAGCTCGCGCGACAGGTGCTCGACCAGTGCCAGGGGTTTGCCGGCCTGATGGGCGCCACGCCGCAGCGCCTGTCGGCGCTGAAGGGCGTGCGCGGCCTGGGGCCGGCCAAGCGCGCCGAGCTGCTGGCGGTGATGGAGATCGCCCGGCGCGCGCTGGCCCAGCCATTGGCCGCAGCGCCGGTGTTCGATTCGCCGGCCCGGCTGAAGGACTACGTGGCGCTGCACCTCGGCGGGCTCGAGCGCGAGGTGTTCGCGGTCGTCTTCCTCGACAACCAGCACCGGCTCGTGGTCATGGAGCAGCTCTTCCAGGGCACCGTGAACCAGACGAGCGTGCACCCGCGCGAGATCGTGCGCCGGGCCCTCGAGCTCAATGCCGCCGCCGTCGTGCTGGCGCACAACCACCCTTCGGGCCTGGCCGAGCCTTCGCGTGCCGACGAGTTCGTCACGCAGTCGCTGAAGTCGGCGCTGCAGCTCGTGGATATCCGCGTGCTCGACCACCTCGTCGTCGGCCGCGGCGAGGTCGTCTCGTTCGCCGAGCGGGGGCTGCTCTGAGCGCGCCCGGGCGCAACGGGCGTCGCGCCGACGGCGGGGCCCGCCGCGGCCTCGAGGCGCTCGGCGCGCTGCGCGAGGCCCTGCGTGAACACGAGCGGCGCGCGGCGGAAGAGCGCGAGCGCGAGGCGGCACGCCAGCGCGCCGCGGAACGCGAAGCCCGCCTCTTTGCCGATGCCGTGGGCCCGGTCACGCCGCTCGCCCCCGACCGCCGCCGGCCGCACGACCCGCCGACGGCGACGCCGCAGCCGCGCCAGCGCGAGCTCGACGAGCAGGCGGCGCTGCGCGAGGCGTGGTCGGACGCGGTGGACGTCGAGTCGCTGCTGCTAACGGACGACGGCCTCGGCTTCCGCCGCGAGGGCGTGCCGGCCGACGTGCTTGCCCGGCTGCGGCGCGGCCAGTGGGCCATCCAGGGCCAGCTCGACCTGCACGGCATGCGCCGCGACGAGGCCCGCGAGGCGCTGGCGGGTTTCCTCTCATCGGCGCAGCGCCAGGGCTGGCGCTGCCTGCGCGTCGTGCACGGCAAGGGCCTCGGCTCCCCGGGGCGCGAGCCGGTGCTGAAGGCGAAGGTGCAGCGCTGGCTGGCGCAGAGCGACGCGGTGATCGCCTTTGCGCAGGCCAGCGGGCCGCAGGGCGGCGCCGGCGCGCTGATCGTGCTGTTGGGCAGTTCGGCGCGCTGACTACGCGGGCGCCGTCCCGGCCGGTGCCAGCGGCGCCGCGGGCATCGGGGTGGGCGGCGCGGAACCCGGTGGCTGGCCCGGTACGGAGCCTCCCGCTCCGGGCGCCGGTGCCTTGCGGCCGCGGCAGTTCGCCTCGTGCTCGAGCCAGTAGACGACATTGCCCACGACGGCCAGGCTGCCGCTCACCACCAGCGTGGCGGCGCTCACCACGCCCAGCGTGGCCAGCAGCGCCGAGCACTCCTGGCCGGAGCAGCTGTGGAACTGGCCGACGACCGCGGCCTCGAGCGTGACTTCGCGCCGCATCAGGCGGCAGTCGGGGTCGTAGACGTCGCGCGTCACCGGCACGACCACGCAGCCGGACTGCGCCGCGGCCACGATCGCGCCGGCCACCGCACGCGCCGCCGTGCCGGCTCGCCCGGTCCGCCAGCCGTGCTCCGGGCCGCCGCGCACCGTGGCCCCGCGCGGCGGCGGGCCGGTGCGGCGGTGCCCAGCGGGGCTCATCGGTTGCGCATCCAGTCCGCGGTGCCGAAGAAGGCCTCGGTCAGCCGCTCGGCGAGCGCGACTTCGACGCCTTCCTCCTGCATCGCGAGCATCATGCAGGCCATCCACTGGTCGCGCTCGGCGAGGCCGATCGCATAGGGCAGGTGGCGTGCGCGCAGGCGCGGGTGGCCGAAACGGTCGATGTAGTGGTTCGGTCCGCCGAGCCAGCCGCAGAGGAACCAGAACAGCTTGTCGCGCGAGCCGTCCAGCGTCGTCGGATGCAGGCGACGGATGCCCGCATAGGCCGGCTCCAGATCCATCAGGTCGTAGAAGCGGTCGACCAGCGCGCGCACGCCGGCCTCTCCGCCCAGGCGTTCGTAGGGCGTGGCCTGCGTCGGGGCCGGTGTGCCGGCCGATGGCGAATGGGATTCGGTCACTGGCGTGGTCGGGCGGCGCCCGACGGCGTCTGCGGGAGGAGGTTCGGGGCACTCGACGCGCCCCCGGCTGCACCCGCCGGTGCGCCGCTCTTGCGCGGCGTCCCGAGCGGGCTCAGGACGGCATTCTCGCCGCAGCGTTCACGATCGCCATCGCGGCGGCCGTGCCGGGCATCGCCTCCAGCAGCAACTGGCGTCGCAGGACGGCCTCGCGCACGGCCGGGTCCACCGGCACCTCGCCCACCAGTTCCAGCCGCACCGCGCCGGAGCCGGGCTCGAGGGCAGGGTTGACGTAGCGGTCCACCACCTGCTGCAACTGGGCGCGCACGGTGCGTGCCTCGCCGGGCTTGCGCACCTGGTTCACGAGCAGGTGCACGCGGCGGCGCCCCTGCGTCGTGGCCAGCACCTTGATCGTCGCGTAGGCGTCGGTCAGCGAGGTCGGCTCCGGCGTGGCGACCACCAGCACCTCGGCGGCCAGCGAAACGGTGTAGAGCACGACATCCGAGATGCCGGCGCCGGTGTCGAGCAGCACGTGATCGAACTTCGGCGACACCTCGGCCACCAGCGCCTGCAGCTGCTCTCGCACCTCGGCCGTCATGCGCGAGTACTCGACCATGCCCGAGCCGGCCAGCAGCACCGAGAAGCCGCCCGGCGCCGGCAGGATGGCCTCGGCCAGCGAGTGCTTGCCGGTGAAGACGTCGTGCAGCGTGATCTTTGGAAAGAGGTTGAGCACGACGTCGAGGTTCGCGAGCCCGAGGTCCGCGTCGAGCACCAGCACCCTGCGGCCGCCGCGGGCCAGCGCCGCGGCGAGATTGGCCGCGACGAACGTCTTGCCGACGCCCCCCTTGCCGCTGGTGACGGCCACGATGTGCGGCATCGGCGCGCCCGTGCGGGCCGGCCCGGCCTGGGAGGCGGGCGCGGGAGGCAGGTCGGCGGGCGGGGCGAGGCTCATTCGTGGTCCGTCATCGGGAAGGTGTCGAACAGCAGGCGCTTTTCCTCGTTGGTCACCACCGAGATGGCGGCCGGCTCGAGCTGCACGAGATTGCGCCCCTGGGCCTTGGCCCGGTACAGCTGCTGGTCGGCGCGCTCGAGCCACAGGCCCGGCGTGCAGCGCACCCATTGCGGCGCGAAGGCGCCGCCGACGCTGGCCGTCACCGGCACCTGGAGCGTCGCGGAAACCTGCACCGGCGTCGATTCGATGCGCCGCCGGACGCGCTCGGCCACGGTCTGGCCGAAGGCGCTGCCGCAGTTGGGCAGGATGATCGCGAACTCCTCGCCGCCCACGCGCGCCACGAGGTCCATCGGGCGCACGCTGTCCAGCAGCGCCAGCGCGACGGCGCGGATCACCTCGTCGCCGGCGGCGTGGCCGTAGGTGTCGTTGACGCGCTTGAAGTGGTCGATGTCCAGCACCAGGAGCAGCGCCGGCTCGCCGCTGCGCGCAACGCGGTCGGCCTCGCGGGCCAGGGCCATCTCGAAGGCGCGCCGGTTCGCCAGGCCCGTCAGCGCGTCGCGGCTGGACAACTCCACCAGCGCGTCGATCAGCCCCTGGACCCAGGTGGCACTGCCGGGCACGCCGGCAGGCGGCTCACGGCCCGATTGCGCAAGCAGTTGCAGGGCCTGCTCGAGCTGGAGCGGGCCGGGCAGCGGCGGTGAGGGAGGGCTCTTCAAGAGCGTTCGAGTTCGTGCGGGGGCGGTGGGCCGCCCGTAAGAAATTTCAGTCTAGCAGCGCCCCTGAACGGCCCGACGGCAGAACTGCGACCGGTTAGGGGCCCAGTTCCGCCCTTGAATCGCGCCCCGTCCAGCCGAAAACACCCCTGGGGCCCGAGCGCCTCGATTCCATCACGCTGCCATGCCCGACCCCACCGCCTTCGTGCCCTCGACCCTGGCGCCGCCGACCTCCGCGCCGGGCCTCGGCGCATCCGGGGCGGGCGACGCCGAATTCGCGATGACGCGGGCCGACTTCGACCAGGTGCGGCGCCTGATCCATCGCCACGCCGGAATCCACCTGGCCGACGGCAAGGAAGCGATGGTCTACGGGCGGCTGGCGCGCCGGCTGCGCGAGACGGGCCACGCGACCTTCGCCGCCTACCTGCAGTACTTCGAACGCACGGTCGCCGCGGGCGGCGCCGGCGCCGAGGCGGAGGTGCAGCAGTTCATCAACTGCCTGACCACCAACCTGACCTCGTTCTTCCGCGAGGAACACCACTTCCCGGCGCTGTCCGAGGACCTGCGCGCGCGCGCCGCGGTCGGCGGCAGCCAGCCGCTGCGCATCTGGTGCAGTGCCGCCAGCACCGGCGAGGAGCCCTACTCGATCGCCATCACCGTGCTCGAGTCGCTGGGCGCCTCGGCGCGCGTCGAGATCCTGGCCAGCGACATCGACACGCAGGTGCTGTCGGTGGCCGAACGCGGCGTCTACCCGGCCGACTCGCGCGGCCTGTCGGGCGAGCGGCTGCGCGCCTACTTCCAGCGCGGAACCGGCCCGAACAGCGGCCGCATCCGCGTGCGGCCGGAGCTGGCACGGTTGACGCGCTTCGCGACCTTCAACCTCGTCAACGGCGACTGGTCGCGGCTCGGCGGGCCCTTCGACATCGTCTTCTGCCGCAACGTGATGATCTACTTCGACGCGGCGACGCAGCGCCGCGTGCTGCAGCGCATGCACGGCGTCCTGAAGCCGGGCGGGCTGCTGTACGTGGGCCACTCCGAGAACTTCAGCGACGCGCGCGAGCTGTTCCGCCTGCGCGGCAAGACGGTGTACGAGCGCGTGTAGGCGCGTGCCGAGGAAACGTCCCGTGCCCCCTGCCACCCCCGCGCCCCCGTCCGCCCCCGCCACGCCCGGCGTGGCGCCCGGCGCCGGCCTCACGCCGCAGAGCGTGCAGCAGGCCCGGCTCGAGCGCCTGCGCTCGCGCCCGCGCCGCAACGGCGAGGCTTCCTTCTTCTACTGGGACGCGCACTTCGGCAAGGAGGCGGTCAAGGTGCTGCCGGGCGAGTTCTTCGTGCACGACGAGGACGTGCTCGTGATGACCACGCTCGGCTCGTGCATCGCCGCCTGCCTGTGGGACCGCGAGCGGCGCGTCGGCGGGATGAACCACTTCCTGCTGCCGGACGGCGGCGGGTCGGGCCCGGCCGGCGGCGACGCCAGCGGCCGCTACGGCTCGTTCGCGATGGACCAGCTGATCGGCGAGCTCGTCAAGCGGGGCGCCACGCGCTCGACGATGGAGGCCAAGGTCTTCGGCGGCGGCGCCGTCATCGGCGGCATGAGCAGCCTCAACGTCGGCGAGCGCAACACCGACTTCGTGCTCGAGTACCTGCGCACCGAGCGCATCACCGTGGTGAGCAAGGACGTGATGGGCGTCTACCCGCGCAAGGTGTGCTACCTGCCGGCCAGCGGCAAGGCGATGGTCAAGCGGCTGGCGACGACCAACACCGACGCGCTGGTGGCCCAGGAGCGCAGCGCCGCCCAGCGCATGGGCAGCGCCGCCGGCGCCGCGGCCGGCGGCACCGTGGACCTGTTCTGAGGCACCGGCCCGGGCACGCAGTGAGCAACACCGAAGAGCGACGTGGAGCAGGCCCCGGCGGCTCGAGCAGGCAACAGGAAACAGCGATGAAGACGCGCGTGGTGGTGGTGGACGATTCGGCGCTCGTGCGCAGCCTGCTCACCGAGATCATCAACCGGCAGCCCGACATGCAGTGCGTCGGCGCCGCGAGCGACCCGCTGGTGGCGCGCGAGATGATCCGCAACCTCAATCCCGACGTCATCACGCTCGACGTCGAGATGCCGCGCATGGACGGCCTCGACTTCCTCGCACGGCTGATGCGCCTGCGGCCGATGCCGGTGGTGATGGTGTCCACCCTCACCGAGCGGGGCGCCGAGGTGACGCTGCGCGCGCTCGAGCTGGGCGCGGTCGACTTCGTGGCCAAGCCGAAGCTGGGCATCAGCGACGGCCTGCGCCAGCTGGGCGCCGAGATCACCGAGAAGATCCGCATCGCGGCGCGCGCGCGCGTGCAGCGCCACGTGGCGCCGCCGCCTGCCGGCCCGACCGTCGACGCGGCGGGCGTCGTCACCGAGGCGGCGCCGCGCGTCGCCGCGCCGACCCACGCGCCGGGCGGCCTGGTCGGCCGCCTGTCGACCGAGAAGCTCATCTTCATCGGCGCCTCCACCGGCGGCACCGAGGCCACGCGCGAGCTGCTGATGCACCTGCCGGCCGACGCGCCCGCGGTGCTCATCACCCAGCACATGCCGCCCGGCTTCACGCGCAGCTATGCACTGCGGCTGGACGGGCTGTGCAAGGTCTCGGTGGCCGAGGCGCAGGACGGCGAGCGCATCCTGCCCGGGCACGCCTACATCGCGCCGGGCGGACGCCACCTGGCCGTCGAACGCTCGGGGGCCAACTACATCGCACGCGTCTTCGACGGCGAACCGGTGAACCGCCACAAGCCGTCGGTGGAGGTGCTGTTCGAGTCGGCGGCCCGCGTCGTCGGCCGCAACGCGCTCGGCGTGATGCTCACCGGCATGGGCGCCGACGGCGCCGCGGCGATGCGCAAGATGCGCGACGCGGGCAGCTGGAACATCTGCCAGGACGAGGCCAGCTGCGTCGTCTTCGGCATGCCGCGCGAAGCGATCGCGCACGGCGCGGCCGACGAGGTGCTGCCGCTGCCGCAGATCGCGCCCCGCCTGCTCGAGCGGCTGCGCAGCACGGTCGGCCTGGCCACCTCGCGCGTCTAGCCGCAGCCGTACGCCGGCGGGTGCCGGCGGGGCCGTGCCGGCGCGCGCAGCCCGCTACCAGCGCCCGCGTTCGAGGTCGTGCCAGGTGACCGCCTGGAGCGGCGGCAGCGATTCTTCGAGCCCGACGTCGCGCAGCACGCGCCGGTCGAGCGTGGCCAGCGCACGCAACTCCGAGCGGCGGCGCGCCTCGGCCCTCCACGCGGCCCAGCGCTCGCGCAGCGCCAGCCAGACGCGCTGCCAGCGCGGCCGGTGCAGCGGGATCCCTCGGCGCTCCACTCCCGCGAGCGCCGGCAGCGGGGACCGCCGCGCCACCGGCGCCCCCGAGAGCGCGAACACGGTCGACTGCGTCGTGGCGGCCGGGACCAGCGTCGAAGGAGGGCAGCAGGTTGCGGTGTTCATGACGTGCTCCTGTGGGGTTCGGAAGGCATCCGATGCTGGTCAATGTAGGTTGCATCTGGTGGCGATGGAAGCGATCATTCGTCGACGTACTGTGCAGCCCAACTTACCAGTGAAGCCCGACTCCATCGCATTGCGAGACCGTCCGATCGGCCGGCTGCCGCTGGCCACCTTGCCCACCTTCCGCGAGGCGGCGCGCAGCGAGAACCTGCGCGCCACCGCCGAGCGGCTGCATCTGACGCACAGCGCCGTGAGCCAGCAGATGCGGCAACTGGAGCAGCAGCTGGGCTTCGCGCTGTTCGAGCGCCGCGGTCGCAGCCTGGCGCTGAACGCCGCCGGGGCGGCGCTGCAGCGCTCGGTCGAGGCGGCGCTGGAACTGCTCGACGAGGGCGTGCGCGCCGCCGCGCTGGCCGCAGAGGGCAAGGTGCAGACGCTGCGCGTCAGCGTGCTGCCGTCCTTTGCGCAGCGCTGGCTGCTGCCGCGCATGACGCGCTGGCGCGAGCGCCATCCGGGCATCACGCTCGAGATCCACGCGTCGCAGGCCATCGTCGACCTGCAGCGCGAGGGGTTCCACGCCGCGGTCCGCGCAGGCACCGGGCCGTGGCGCGGGCTCGAAGGCGAGCAACTCGTGACCTCGCGCTTCATCGCCGTCGGCGCGCCTGGCCGCGCCGCGCGCGTGCGCTTCGGCGACCACGCCGCGCTGGCCACCGAGCCGCTGCTCGGACATGGCGAGAAGTGGAGCAAGTTCCTCTCGCTGTGCGGTTGCCGGCTGCAGGGCAAGACGGTCGCCGAGTTCAACGACGCCGGCCTGCTGCTGCAGGCCGCCGAGCAGGACCTCGGCGTCGCGCTGGCGAGCGAACTGCTGGCCGCCGACGCGCTGCAGAGCGGCAAGCTCGTGCGCCTGTCGCCGCTGACGCTGACCGACGTGGAACCGGCTCCCTACTGGTTCGTCTATCCGCCCCAGCATGCGGAGCTGCCGGCGCTGCAGTCGCTGCGCCAATGGCTGCAGGAGGAGATGGCGTTGTCGAGGGCGATGCTGGCCGAATCGGGCCGATGAGGGCCGGGCGCCTCATGCCCGCGGTCGCGCGGTGCGCCCTGCCCGTGCGCCAACCAGGCCTCGGCCGGGTCGGACGCCGCCATCCGGCTCCGGTCGACGGTGGCAAACGAGTGCGCGCGGGTGAGCTTGCCGTGGAAACTCGGCAGCACCGCCTGGAGCGCCACGGTGCCGGCGCGGCGCGAGCGCGGTACCGGCGCGACGCTAGGTGCCCGTGGAGTGCGCGGGCGCGGCGCCGGCCTCGCCCTGCGGCGGCAGGAACATCGCCTGCAGGTCGCTCAGGAAGTCGAATCCGCGCGCCGTCGGACGGATCACCTCGCCGTCGCGCTCCAGCAGTCCCCGGGCCTCGGCCAAGGCAACCGCCGGCGCGACGGCCGACCATGGGAGGCCCGTCCGTTCGGCGAAGCGTGCGATCTCGAAGCCTTCGGCCAGCCGAAGCTGGTTGACCATGAACTCGAACGGCAGGTCACGTCGCGCCACCTCGTGCTGGTTGGAGACAGCACGGCCGGGCTCGGGCGAGAGGGCCTCCTGCATGTAGCGCGCCGGCTCGCGCCAGCGCACCTGGCGCACGACGCGGTGCGGGAAGCTGAGCTTGCCGTGCGCGCCCGCGCCGATGCCGAGGTAGTCGCCGAACTGCCAGTAGTTGAGGTTGTGCCGGCAGCGGTGGCCGGGGCGTGCGTAGGCCGAGACCTCGTAGCGCTCGAGGCCGGCGCCGGCGATCGTCTCGGTCAGCAGGTCGAGCATCTCGCTGGCCTCGTCGTCGTCGGGCAGCACCGGCGGCTGCACGGCGAACGCCGTGTTCGGCTCGATCGTGAGGTGGTAGACGGACAGGTGCGGCGGCGAGAAGGCCAGCGCCGCCTGCAGGTCGGCACGAAGCGCATGCAGCCCCTGGCCGGGCAGCGCGTACATGAGGTCGATGTTGAACGTGTCGAAGGCGGCCGCGGCTTCTTCCAGTGCCGCACGGGCCTGCGCCCCGTCGTGCACGCGGCCGACGCGCCGGAGCATCTCGTCGTCGAAGCTCTGCACGCCCACCGACAGGCGCGTGACGCCCGCGGCCCGGAAGGCGAGGAAGCGCTCGCGCTCGAACGTGCCGGGG
>Ga0073934_10002725_pt1 | contig 35375 bp, 31 predicted proteins | sample LarsenN4metaG_FD_76834 | JGI IMG/M metagenome (GOLD analysis project Ga0073934, IMG submission 76834) | Hot spring sediment bacterial and archeal communities from British Columbia, Canada, to study Microbial Dark Matter (Phase II) - Larsen... ... | reverse complement strand
GTCGCTTCGTCGAGCGCCGCTTTGTAAAACTCGAGATAGCCCCGCCACAGCGGCCGCCAGCCCGCCTCGTCCGCCCTCGTCAGGGGACGGATCGTCGTCATGCGGACGCGGTCTCCGTCGCCGCGATCCAGCCTCCGCCGAGGACGCGATCATGGCCGGGCTCCGGCGAATAGAAGACGCAGGCCTGTCCCGGCGCGACGCCCTCTTCCGGCGCCGCGAGATCGACGACAGGGCCGGCGTCAAAGGCGAACCGCGCCGCTTTCGGCGGCCGCGTCGAGCGCACGCGGACGGCGATCGGCGTACTGGCGCACGCAGCCTCGTCAAGTCCTTCGTCCCCGAGCCAGGAGATATCCTTCAAGCGGATGCGTCGCACAAAGAGCGCGTCGCGCGGGCCGACGACGACGCGCCGCCGGTCGGGGTCGAGACGCACGACAAACAAGGGCTCGCCCGTCGCCACGCCGAGGCCGCGGCGTTGGCCGACCGTATAATGAATGACGCCCGGATGCGTTCCAACGATCGTCCCGTCGACATGAACGATTTCGCCGGGCTCCGCCGAACCCGGACGCAAGCGCTCGACGACGGAGGCGTATTTGCCTTCCGGGACAAAACAAATGTCCTGACTGTCCGGCTTGTCGGCGACAACAAGTCCGAACTGGCCGGCGATGCGCCGGACCTCGTCTTTCGGGAGATCGCCGAGCGGAAACCGCAGGAATTCAAGCTGCTGCCGCGTCGTTGAAAACAGGAAATAGCTCTGATCGCGGCCTGCATCCTTCGCGCGGCGAAGCTCGGCCCCGTTCGGCCCACGAACGCGCCGGATATAGTGTCCTGTCGCCATCGCTGCGCCGCCGAGGTCGCGCGCGACATCCATGAGATCGCGAAACTTCACGCGCTCATTGCAGCGGATGCAGGGAACCGGCGTCGCGCCGGCAAGGTAGGTGTCAGCGAAATCCTCCATCACGCTTTGCGAAAAGCGATCCTCATAGTCGAGCACGTAATGCGGAATGCCGAGTCGCGCCGCGACATTGCGCGCGTCTTGAATATCCTGCCCCGCACAGCAGGCGCCTTTTCTTTGGATGGCGGCGCCATGATCGTAAAGCTGCAGCGTGACGCCGACGGCGTCGTAGCCTGAATGCTTGACGAGCGCCGCCGTCACCGAAGAATCGACGCCGCCCGACATGGCGACGACGACCCGCGCCCCGGCCGGAAGGCCGAGGTCGATAACCGGCGCGTCGAGGCGAGCAATGTCCGAGATCAGCGTCATGGCGGGCGGAACATAGGGACCGGGCAAAGGAATATCCAGCAGCAGCGCTATTGCGAACGACGATGGGAAGCGTTCAAAAGGCCGGCATGAGCGACGGAAAAACGCCATTTGACCACGGCATCGCCGCCGCGCAGGCGGGCGATTTCGCGCGGGCGACGGCCATTGCGCGCACGATGTTCGTCCGCGATCCGAATGATGTCGGCGCCTTGCAGATCGCCGGCTTCACGGCCTACCGGCAGGGACGGAACGTCGAGGCGCTGCGGGCGTTCATCCGCGCTAACCAGATCGAGCCCGGGCGGCCGCAGCTGCTTTACTGGCTCGGCGTCCTTTACAAGGAACGCGGCGATTACGGTCAGGCCGAACGCGCCTTCGCAGAAGCCACTGAGCGCGATCCCGGCAATGGCGACGCCTTGTGTCATCTCGCCGAAGTCCGATACCTCAACGACCAAAGAGTCCTCGCGCGCGCGACTTTCGAGAAGGCGCTCGCCGCCGAGCCTCGTTCTGCGACCGTGCTCGCCCGCGCCGCCCGCTTCTTCGAGACGACGCATGAGATGGGTCGCGCCCGCAGCCTTGCGGCTGACGCCATGCGCCTCGACCCGGAAAACGCTTTCGCGCGACTCGCGGCGCTCGAAATCGACCTCCGCGACAGGCGCTATGAGTCCGTGATCGCGGCCGCCGCGCCATTGTTGACCGCCTTTCCCGGCTCAAATCGCCGCATTGACGCGCGTCTCCATCATATTCTCGCGACGGCGCATGACAGGCTCGGCGACTTCGGGCCGGCGTTCGGACATTACAGCGAAGCGAACAGGCTTCTTGCGATGCTCGATCTCGACCGCGCGCGCGGAACGCCAAGCCCCTTGCAGACGGAGCATCTCGACCGCATGATCCGGTTCCTTCAAGGGCAGGACCCGGCTGTATGGCCTCGCGACGGCGCGCTCCAAGGACGAGCGCCCGTCTTCCTGATGGGGTTCGTGCGCTCCGGCACAACATGGCTCGATCAGATTCTGTCGTCCCATCCCCGCATCGCCGTCATGGAGGAGGAAGACAATTTCGTCGACGCGTGGGGGCGCTTTTCGCTTGCTGACGAGGGATTGTCGCTGCTGCCGGAGCAAACCGCAGCCGAAATCAACGCGCTTCGCGCGTCCTATTGGGCGCGCGCGAAAAAGGCGCTCGGCCGCCGCGACGACCGCGACATGATCGTCGACAAGCTCCCGCTGAATACGGCGCAGCTTGCGCTCATCTGGCGGCTTTTCCCGGAGGCGAAGATCATCTTCGTCCTGCGCGATCCGCGCGACGCTGTGCTCAGCGCATTCCAGCAGCATTTCCAGGTCAATCCGGGCATGGCGCACTTTCTCGACATCAAGTCCGCCGCCGAGTTTTACGACCGCGTCATGACGATCGGGGACTTGGTCCGCGGCGGGGCGCAACTGAACATTCATGATGTGCGGTATGAGAACATCGTCGCCGACTTCGACGGCGAGATCGGAAGGATCCTCGATTTCCTCGGCGTCGGCTGGGACGACGCCGTCCGCAATTACCGTGCGACAGCGCTCGGCCGCGCCGTCAGGACGCCGAGCGCCAAGCAGGTGATCGAAAAGCCCTATGACACGTCGATCGGAAAATGGCGACACTATCGCGACGGAATGGCGCCGGCGCTGGCGATTCTTGCGCCCTGGGTCAAAAGATTCGGATACGCGCCGGATTAGAGCAAGCGCCATGATTCAGAATCATGGCGCTTGCTCTAATCCCTGTTTGTCGCGGCGTTTACGCGCTGAACCGCGCACACGTCAGCGCACGCCGCTCTAGAGGAAATTCAGCAGCGACAATTCGCTCGCCTGTTTCAGCGCCTGCGCCGCGGCTTCGATGGCGATCCGGTCCTGGTTGAGGCGGGCGACGACCTCCGCAAGATCGACGTCCTCAATCTCCGACGCGACGATCTCGGCAAGGTCGCGGCGCTGGACATTGCGGACGCGGGCGTCTTCCGTCTGGCCTTGGGCGAGGCCGTTGAGGCCGAGCTCCTCGTAAAGGCGCGCCGAGATCTGATCAAGATCCGCGATCTTCTGCGTCAGAAACGCCGACTGGGCGTTCGTGAGCTGGCCGGAAAACGCTCCAAGCGCCTGCGGCGCATTGGCGATCTCCTGAAGCGTCCGATAGAGCCCGCTTGCGATTTCACGCGCGGTCGCGCCGCCGTCGACCGTCGTCCCTTCTTCGACCGCAAGGCGTTGACGCGCCGCGTCAACGAAAAGCGCATCCGTGTTCGGCGCGGCTGCGATGTCGGCGATTGATTGCGCCGTCGTCGGCGGAACCGTCCCATTGACGCCGCCGAAGACGTAGACGCCGCCCGATTCCGTACTCAGCGCCGCGATGATCCGCTGTGCCTCGGAGGCGAGTTCCGGCGCGATCAGTTCCGCGCTCCCCGTCGACATTGCGACGACGAAACGCTCGCGAAGCCGCGCCACGCTGTCTGCAATCGTCGTCAGCGCCGCCTCCTGCGTTTGAAGGCGCGACGCGGCGACCCCGGCGGCTTTTTCGTAGGCGCTGACCCGCTCGATCACGCCTTCCGCGGACAGGAGCTGACCGGTCGCAACGCCGACGCCGCTATAGCGATCCGAGACTTTGCCCGTTGAGAGCTGAATCTGGCGCAGCTGCGCGGAACCTTGCGCACGTTGAAAGCTGTTGAGAAGGATCTGCTGAAACCCAAGGTCGGAGATTCTCGTCATGGCGCGTCCCTAGATGATCTGCAGCAGCGACTGCCAGAGCTCATCGATCGCCGCGATGACGCGCGCGTTCGCCCCGTAGGCGCGCTGATACAAGATGAGATTTGAAAGCTCCTCGTCGAGATTGACGCCGGCGGAGGCGGCCGCGCGCGCAGACAGATCGTCGGCAAGCGCCTTGTTCGTCTCCGCTTTGAGGTCGGCGTCGCGCGCCGCCGAGCCGATTTGCGCGACCGATTCTGCAACCGCGCGCGCCGCCGCCGTCGTCGCGACATTGGCGAGCGGAATTGCGCCCGACCCGTCATTCGCGCCGCCGGCGGCCCCGCCCGTCGGGCGCGCGATCGCGAAGCTCGCCGGGTCCGCGAGCAAGGCGGAATTGACGGAGAAGACGCCGAGGGCTTCGACGATCAGGGCTTGTCCCGATGGCGTTGTCGCGCCGACGGCCACGTTCCCCGCATAGACGGCGTTCAACTCGTCCGCGACGTCGCGCGCGGTCGCTTCGACGAGCGCCTGCAGTCGCGGCAGTTCGACATTCCGAAGATCAAGAAGCCCGCGGATCTCGCCGGACTGGATCCCGGCGTTGACATCGGACGACAGGAGAGACGCCGCGCCGCTGTCGGGATCGACCGACGACAAGGTGATGGTCGTCTGCGGGCCGGCGGCGACGCCGAGCGCCGCGAAGCCGGCCGAGTTTGCGAGCGTTGCGCCGTCGCGCAGCGTCACGTCGACCCGGCCGTCTTCCGAGCGCGCGACATTGATCGACAGATAGGTCGAAAGCTCGGCGAGCCGCTGATCAAGCAGATCGGCGGCCCCGGCGCTGTCCTGCACGACCTGGTTGAGGCGATAGATTTCGTCGAGCAAGGCGTTGACGCGCGCCGTATCGACGTTGAGCCTTCCGAGCGCGGCGTCGCTTTCGGCGACGACGGCGGCGCCTGTCCGCGCAAAGGCGTCAAACGCCGCCTGAAGCGCAAAAAGCGCGTCAGCCTTGGCCGCGGTCGAAGACGGGTTCGCGGAAAGCTGGGTGAGGGCCGCGAACGCCTCATCGAGCTTGTTCGCGTAGGAAATGTTCTCGCCCGGTCCGCCGAGCGATGCTTCGATGCGGGAGAGCGCATCGGCGATGGCGCGCGACGCCGCCTCATCAGCCGCCCCGCCGAACGCCGCGCCCTGCAGGAACCGGTCAACCGCGGCGCGCACGATCTCAACGTCGACGCCGGAAAACTGGTTCGGGATCGCGTCGGTCTCGAAATGCGCCTCGCGCCGCGAGAAATTCGGCGTGTTGACATTGGCGATGTTTTCCGAGGTCGCGGCGATCGCGCGCTGATTGGCGAAGAGCCCGGAGACAGCGGTGTTAAGCGCAACGTAGAGGCTCATGATTTCGCCTCCGCGCTGGGAAATATCTTCCCAATCGGCAAGTTCAACCCGGCAAACGGCGCCGCAGGAGCCGGCTTGCGCGCAGGAAGCGCCTGAATTTCCGCGAGTGCCCGCATTTCGTCGCTGTTGTTCTCGTATTCGCCGAACCTTCATGTGCAAGCGGCGAACCAGCGCGCCGCGCCTCGGCAATCTCGGCCGCCGCCGGCAAATTCTGCAGGCTGAACTTTCCGCGCTGGCGCAACGCTTAACGTCGCTTAAGCATGAAAAGCCCGAAAACGCGCGGAATCCGGTCGTGGCGTCGGTCTTGCCAAGTCTCGCAGGCGCAGTTGGTGCAAGAATGACCGAGGCGACGAACATTTCGTCTTTCACCGCCGAGACCGCCTTGCGGCGCGGGCCAAGGCCTGCGCCCCAAGAGGCGCCGGCGTTTTCCTACGCGCTGGCCGCGGCGTCGCTCGAGAAGAATGCGGCGAAATCTCTCGAGGCGCACGGCGCGAGGCCGGCAACCGCCGGCGGAACTGCGAAGCGACCGCCGGTCGCTTCATCCCACGCTGAGCGTTTGGTTGGAGAAACACGGCAAGGAGACAGGACCGCCGCCGGAAATGGCGGGGCGCCTGACGCATCAACGCAGCCCCGACAGGATGCCGGCGCCCAACCGAAACCGGGCGCAGCCAACGCGGCATCCTTGCCGGCGCCTGCCGCTCAGGTCGCTTCATCGCCTCTAATCCCTGCTTCCGCGAAGGCGCTCGAAGCCGCCGTCCTGCGCGACATTGCGGCCGCCCGGAAACCGACGGCGGCCTTGAAAGCGGCGCGCCAGCCCGCGGAGCCAACCCCGCTCAAGGCGGAGTTCGCCGAGATCCTTGCAAAGCGCCTCGAAAAGACCAGCGTCTTCGACATTCGCCTCGACCCGCCGACCCTCGGCCGCGTCGAGGGAAGGTTCGTCGTCGGCGATGACGGCAAGGCGGCGCTCTCGCTCGCGTTCGATAACCAAAGCGCCTTCGATCTTTTCTCGCGCGACGAGCAGACCCTCCGGCAGGCGCTTTCGGATGCAGGCTTCAACTTCGGCGCCGGCGATTTCGCCTTTTCATTCCGGGCGCCGCCGCAACCGGAGGCGCCGCCAGCACTTCCGGGGACTCCGCCCGAAACGCCCTGCGCCATTGATCCCGTCTTCCACGCCGACTGGAGCGCCGGCGCGCTCGATATCCGCATCTGAAAGCCAACCTCATGGAAATCAACGCCGCAAACGCAAGCCCCCGGTCGACGGCCGCCCTCTCGCAGCTCACCGGCAATCTCGATTCGTTTCTCACATTGCTGACGACGCAGCTTCGAAACCAGGACCCGCTCAATCCGCTCGACACTGAAAAATTCACCTCGCAACTTGTGCAGTTCGCATCGGTCGAGCAATCGATTGAGACCAACAAACATCTTGAGACGTTGATCGGACTGCAGGCGGCCGCCGACCGCGACGGCGCCCTTGCGATGCTTGGCAAGACGATCATGATCGAGAGCGACAAGGCGGCCAATCTCGGCGCCGGCGCCATGTGGGCCTACGACCTGCCGAACGGCGCCTCGAGCGTTCGCCTGACGATCCTCAACGATAAGGGTCAGCCCATCGCGCAGTTTGTCGGCGATCCGCGCCAGGGCGCGCATGATTTCGCCTGGGACGGAAAAGCGGCCGACGGAAGCGCGGCGCCGACGGGCGTTTACGCGCTCGTCGTGCAGGCGAAGGACGCCAATGGCGCCGCCGCGCCCTTCACGCTGCAATCCCGGACGAGCGCGACAAGCGTCATCCTCGGCGCATCGGGACCTCAGCTTGAAACGCCGATCGGACCCGTCGCGCTTTCCGCTGTGAAACGCGTCATCGGAGGCTGACATGAGTTTTTCAAGCCTGTTCTCGATCGGCCTCTCCGGCCTTTCCGCCTTCAGCGTCGGCCTTGAGGCTGTCTCGACCAACATCGCAAACAGCCAGACGACCGGCTACAAGCGCGTGCGCGCCGATTTCGCGGATCTCATTCCGTCTGACGCGCCGTCCATGGACCAGTCGATCGGCGCGGGCGTTTCCGGCACCGGCGTCGCAGCGGTTTCGCGCTGTCTCGCCGGCGAGCAAGGCGCAGTGTCGCGCACCAATATGCCGACCAACATCGCCGTCTTGGGCGACGGCTTTTTCGTCGTCGCCGAAGCGGCGGCGCCGACCAGCGCGGCGACGCTGCTTTTCACGCGCGCCGGCGATTTCACGCCGGATGCGCTCGGAAACCTCAAGAACGCCGCCGGCTATTACCTCCAAGGAGCCGCCGTCGGGACCGACGGGCGCGCCGGCGCCGGAAGCCTCCAAAGTCTCGAAACGGTCAATCTCAACCGCACGCCCGCCGGCGCGGACCCCGCGCTCCTCGGCGCCATGACGAAGGCTGAGATTGACCCGGACGGCTATATCCGCGCGACCTACGCCAATGGCGCAACCTACGCCCTCTTCCGCATTCCGCTCGCGCTTTTCGCAAACCCGGAAGGTCTTGAGGAAGCGGAGCGGACCGCCTTTCGCAACACGACCCTTTCGGGCGACGCCCGCCTTGCCGGCGCCCGCACGGGAAGCGCCGGCGCAATCGAAGGATCAGCGATCGAAATCTCCACCGTCGACATCGGTCAGGAATTCTCAACCCTTATTTCGACGCAGCGCGCCTATTCGACCGCCGCCCGCGTCGTCTCGGCCGCCGATGAATTGTGGCGGACGCTCGTTCAAACCGCCGCATAAGGATCAATTTGAACAATTCCCGTCCCGCTCCGGCGCGGAATCGCATCGCTCAAAAACCTCACGACGCATCAATGTCTTAGGGCGTAATTTACCCTGACGCTTAGCCGTTTTTTAAAAGCGCGTCGCGTATTGTCCGAGCATCGAGTTGCGTATTCAAAGGAACCCTCTGCAATGACCGTCGCCGCACAACAGGCGTCGCAGCGTTCAAAAGAGCCGTATGTGATCGGGCCGGACGGACTGCCGCTGACGCTCGCTGATTTGCCGCCGACTTCGACGAAGCGTTGGGTCATTCGCCGCAAGGCGGAAGTCGTCGCGGCCGTCCGCGGCGGGCTCTTGACGCTGGAAGAAGCTTGCGAGCGGTACCAACTCACGCTCGAAGAATTTCTCGCCTGGCAAAAGGCGATCGACCAATTCGGCATGCCGGGATTGCGCGCGACGCGCGTTCAGCAATATCGCTGACGAGGCGAATTAACAAAATCTCAAGGGATATGGCCCGCGCAACGGCGCGGGCTTTTTCTTTTCGATCGGCCGCGAGGCTTAGCGGAATATTTACGCCGAACCGGGCAAATTTTGCCGGGCGACGCCAAGGCTTGGGAACGGCGCCGCTGTGAGGGCGAAAAGCCGTGAACGAAATTCTCGGGATGATCCGATCCTTTGGGATTGCGCGTCTTGGCGCGATCATCGGCGTGACGCTTGGCGTCGCGGTCGCGATGGCGCTGATCGTGACGCGTGTCGCGCAGGAGCCGATGACGCTCCTCTACGCCGACCTCGATCTGAAAGACGGCCAGGACCTTGCTGCCCGCCTTGATCAGGACGGCGTCAAATACGAGGTCCGCGAGGCGCGCGGAACCGTGTCGATTTATGCGCCGCGGGACAAGGCGGCGGACCTGAAGCTGAAGCTCGCCGGCGACGGCTTTGTCGTGCGGTCAAAAAGCGTCGGTTACGAAATCTTCGACGATCAGGACGCGCTCGGAACGACGTCGTTTCAGCAGAACATCAATCGCCTTCGGGCGCTTGAGGGCGAAATCGCCCGCACAATTTCGACGATTGCGGGCGTCCGCTCCGCGCGCGTCCATCTCGTGCTGCCGGAACGCGAGCTCTTCGCACGCGAAGCGCAAGAGGCGACGGCCTCGATCGTCGTCGACGCCCCGGCCGGCCTCGACAAGCGCTCCGTGCGCGCGATCGTCAATCTCGCCGCGTCGGCGACGCCGGGTCTATCGCCGGCGCGGGTGACGGTGCTCGATTCCGCCGGCGACCTCCTCGCTTCCGGCCAGGAGGGCGACGATCCGCTCGCCGCCTCCGGCGGGGTCGATGAGCGCATCGCGGCGACCGAGGCGCGCATCAGGCGGACTGTCGAGGACATCGTCGGACGCATCGTCGGACCGGAAAATCTCCGGGTGCAGGTTGCGGCCGATCTTGACTTCAGCCGCGTCACCGAGACGGCGAACATCATCGATCCGGACAGTCAGACGGTCCTTTCCGCGTCGACGGTTGAGGATTCGTCCAACGCCAACGATCCGGCGCTGACGCGCGGCGTGACGGTCGCGAACCAATTGCCCGAGGCGGCCGTCGTCGATCCGCAGGCGATCGCGCCGGCGACGTCTTCCGCCCGCAGGACCGAGGAGACGACGAATTATGAAATGACGCGCACCGTTCGCAACGAGGTTCGGGAAATGGGCGGGATAAAGCGCCTGTCGGTCGCGGTCGCGCTCAATCTCGCGACGACGGCCGGCGCCGGCGGCGCGCTTATACCCGCCCCGCGCACCGAAGAAGAACTCGCGCGGATCGAAACGCTGGTGAGATCCGCCGTCGGCTACAACGCCGCGCGCGGAGATCAGATCGACGTCGTGGAGACAGCGTTCAAGCCGGCGAACGCCGAACCGGAAGGCTTGCTGGCGGCGGCGGCGGGCGCCGCTCCCGATCCGGCGCTGGTCATGCGCGGCGTTGAAATCGCCGCCCTCGCCCTCGTCGCGCTTGCGTTCATCGCTTTCGTTCTCCGGCCGTTGTTGTCGGGCGCGCCATTGCCCGCATCCGCATCGGCCGCGCCGGCTCAAGGTCGTGAAATCGCGTCCGGACAGTCGCAAGCGGCGCTGCCGTCGCCGGCCGGCGGCCTTGAGAACCTCATCGAGCTCGCGGACGGCAAGGTCAAAGCGTCCTCAATGAAACGGGTGGCTGACGTCGTGAAGGCGCATTCGACCGAATCCGCCGGCATTCTCAAGAGCTGGATCAGGCAGGCGTCATGACAGCGAAGACGGTTCAGTCGGCGGACGATCTGACCGGCGCTGAGCGCGCCGCCGTCGTCATGCTCGCGCTCGGCGAGGAAGCGTCGAAGCCGCTCTGGGCGGCCTTCGACGAGGACGAGCTTCGCGAAGTGACGCGAGCGATTTCAAAGCTCGGCTCCGTCGCCTCGGAGGTCGTCGAGAGCCTTCTTTATGATTTCGTCATGAATCTCTCGTCGACAGGCGCAATTTCAGGATCAGCGGCGTCCGCGCAGCGGCTGCTTCGCAATGTCCTTCCGGCGGACAAGGCGGAGTCGATTCTCGAAGACATCAAGGGCCCCGCCGGAAAGACGATGTGGGACAAGCTCGCCAACGTGAACGAGCGCGTGCTTTCCGGCTATCTTCGCAATGAGCATCCCCAGACCGTGGCCGTAATCCTCTCTCGCATCCGTCCGGATCACGCCGCGCGAGTATTGAGCGCGCTTCCGGCGCTCTTCGCCGAAGAGGTCATCGGGAGAATGCTCAATCTCGGACCGGTCCAGAAGGAAGTCCTCGACCAGATCGAGATGACTTTGCGCACGGAGTTTATGGCCGCTCTCTCGCGCGGCGCGGATCGCGACCCTTATGAAGCGATGGCGGAGATTTTCAACAATCTCGACCGTTCCGCCGAGCGACGCTTCCTCGAAGCGCTCGACATGAAGAATCCGAGCGCGGCGGAACGAATCCGCTCCTTAATGTTCGTATTTGAAGACCTCCTGCGCCTTGACGCGCAGGACATGCAAAAGCTCCTGCGCCACATTGACAAGACGGACCTCGCAATTGCGCTGAAAGGCGCCGAGGCGAACATCTCGTCGCATTTCTTCGCCAACATGTCCGAGCGGGCGTCAAGTATTCTCCGCGACGATATTGAAATCATGGGTCCGCTCCGCATCAAGGAAATCGACCAGGCGCAAAGAAAGATCGTCGATGCCGCAAAACGGCTCGCGGACGACGGCGAGATCATCCTTTCAAAATCGGACATTGAGGAGCTTGTCTACTGATGACCGGACGACGCCCCTTCGCTTTCGCGGATTTCCGCAGCGCCGACAGGTCGGCGGCCGCTGCGCGCGACGCAAGGGCGTATTCCGCCGACGACATCGCGGACGCGCGCGCCGAAGGCGTCGCCGAGGGCCGGCGTCTTGCAATGGAGTCGATCGCGGCGGACGAAGCGGTTGCTCTGGATCGCATCGCCCTCGCCCTTGAGGCGAACCGCCGCGGCTTCGAGAACCGCCTTGCGGAAATCCGCGCCGAAACGCTGGCCGCCGCGCGCATTCTCTTCGAGACTTTCGGCGAAGAGCTTGCCGCCGCGCGCGAGGTTGAAATCGCCGAAAGCTTCCTGCGCCGCCTCACGGAGAACTCCGAGGATCGTCGCGACGTCGCGATGTTTCTCAATTCGCGCAGCCTCGCGCGCCTTCGACCGCGCCTTGAGGCGACGCTCGATCGTCGCGGCTTGGCGGAATTCGTGACCCTTGCTGACGACGAGGCGCTAGAGCCCGGCGAGGTCCGGCTCGAATGGCGCGGCGGATCGGCGAAGCGCACGCGCGCCGAAATCGCCGCCGCCGTTTCGGCCGTCTTCAATCCCCTTTCAGACACGGAGCCTTCCCGATGAGCGCGCTCGAAAAACCCAAGGACATTTTGCGGCCGCTCGCGGACGAAGACGACGGCGCGCGCCGTCGTCCCGCGCTTGAGAGCGTTTACGAAATTCCCGTGCGGCTGACCGCGGTGCTCGGCAAAACGCGCCTTAGCATCGCGGAACTCATGAAACTCGACGCCGGATCAATCATTGAACTCGACCGCCGCGTCGGCGAAGCGATCGATCTTTACGTCAATGACAGGCTGATCGCGCGCGGCGAACTCGTCATGGTCGACGGCGCGCTCGGCGTCACGATGACGGAAGTCGTCAAGGAATCGGAGGTCTAGGCCTATGCGGCTTCTTATCGTCGGCGGTTTGTCCGGCCAGCTGTCCGCCGCGGCGAAAATCGCCATGGACAAGGGGGCGCGGGTCGCGTTCTCCGCCGACGTCGACGCCGCGCTTTCGGCGCTCCGCAAGGGACAGGGCGCCGACGTCCTCATGGTCGACGTGCGCCAGGACATCGCGCGGCTTATCCGCGCGCTCGACGAGGAACGCATCGCCGCGCCCGTTATCGCTTGCGGCGTCAAGACAGACGCCGACGCCGCCGTCGCGGCGATCCGCGCGGGCGCCAAGGAATTCATTCCGCTGCCGCCTGACGCGCTGTTGATCGCCGCCGTTCTCGAAGCCGTCGCGGAAGAATCGAGCGATCTCATCGCCGTCGATCCCGCGATGAAAAAGGTCATCGCCCTCGCCGATCAGGTCGCCGCGTCCGAGGCCTCCATTCTCATCACCGGCGAATCGGGCGTCGGCAAGGAAGTCATCGCCAAATATGTTCACTCCAAATCGCGGCGCGCCGCGCGGCCGCTGATTTCAATCAATTGCGCCGCGATTCCGGAAAACCTCCTCGAATCCGAACTCTTCGGGCACGAAAAGGGCGCCTTCACAGGCGCCGTCGCGCGCCGCATCGGCAAGTTTGAAGAAGCCGACGGCGGCACGATCCTCCTCGACGAAATATCCGAGATGGACGTTCGCTTGCAGGCCAAGCTCCTGCGCGTCCTTCAAGAACGGGTCATCGATCGCGTCGGCGGGACAAAGCCCGTCAAGATCGATATTCGTGTCCTCGCGACGTCAAATAGAAATCTCGCGGAGGAAGTGAGAAGAGGAACATTTCGCGAGGACCTCCTTTTCCGCCTCAATGTCGTCAATCTCTGCGTGCCGCCGCTGCGCGACCGTCCCGCCGACGTTCTCGCGCTCGCAGAGCACTTTACGAAGAAATACGCCGCGCTGAACGGCGTCGCGCACCGGCCGCTTTCCGAAGCGGCGCGGCTTGCGATCGCCGGGGCGAAGTGGCCCGGCAACGTCCGCGAGATCGAGAACGCCATGCACCGGGCGGTCCTGCTCGCGGTCGGCGATGAAATCGATCGCGACGCCATTCGGCTGCCTGACGGCTCGGGTCTTCAGCAAAAAGCGCCGCCGGAGGACGCCGCGCCGGGCGGACCGCTCGTCGGCAGGACAGTCGCCGAGGTCGAGCAGGCGCTCATCCTGCAAACGCTCGACCATTGTTTCGGCAATCGCACGCATGCGGCGACAATCCTCGGCATCTCGATCAGGACGCTTCGAAACAAGCTGAAGCAGTACGCCGTCGAAGGCGTCGCCGTGCCGCCGCCGGCGGCGGAACGCGCGAGCGCCTAGGCGATGGCTGGCGAAATGGCGATGACGCTCCGCAGCCTCCTCTCGCCGGCGTCATTGAAGACGCTCGCGCGGAGCGACACCCTGTTCGCGGCGGCGATCGTATCGATGCTGGCGCTTCTCGTGCTGCCGGTTCCGAAGTTTCTTCTCGACCTCTTGCTTGCGATGTCGATCACGCTGTCGGTTACGGTGCTGATGACGGCGCTGTTCACGAGGAAAGCGCTCGAATTTTCGACGTTTCCCGCGATACTCCTCATCTCGACGCTGTTCAGGCTCGGCCTTAACGTCGCCTCGACGCGGCTCATTCTCGCCGACGGCCATGAAGGGCCGGACGCCGCAGGTCACGTCATCGAGGCGTTCGGCGGCTATGTGATGCAGGGCAATTTCGTCATTGGAATCATCGTCTTCATTATCCTCATCATCGTCAATTTCGTCGTCATCACGCGCGGCTCCGGCCGCATCGCGGAAGTCGCGGCGCGATTCTCGCTCGACGCGATGCCCGGCAAGCAGATGGCGATCGACGCAGACCTTTCTTCCGGTCTCATCAGCGAGGGCGAGGCGAGAGCGCGGCGAAAGCAGCTTGAAGATGAATCGAATTTTTACGGCGCGATGGACGGCGCCTCGAAATATGTTCGCGGCGACGCAATCGCCGGCCTTCTCATCACGCTGGTCAACATCGTCGGCGGAATCCTTGTCGGCGTCCTTCAGAACGGGCTGACGCTCGGCGAAGCGGGCGAAACCTACACGCTCTTGACCGTCGGCGACGGCCTTGTGAGCCAGATCCCGGCGCTGATCGTGTCGGTCGCCGCCGGTCTTCTCGTGTCGAAGGCCGGCGTCGACGGCTCGGCCGACAAGGCGCTCGGCGCGCAATTCGGCGCCTATCCGAAGGCCCTCGGACTCGTGTCAGCCGTGCTTGCCGTCTTCGCGATCCTCCCGGGCATGCCGTTCGTTCCTTTCATGGGAATCGCTTTCGCGGTCGGCGGCGCGGCGCTCGCCTTGACGAGACGCCGCAAGGCGGAGGCCGCTTCCGAAGCGAAGAAAGCCCAGTCGAGCATACGTCAGAAAACCGAGGACGATCCCGCAACAATGCTGGCGATGGATGAACTCCGAGTCGAGCTCGGTTACGGCCTCCTGCCGCTGATCGCCGACGGCGCGGGCCCGAAACTGACTGATCAGATCAAGGCGCTACGTCGCGCGATCGCGCAGGAAATCGGCTTTGTGACCCCGCCGGTCAGAATCCTCGACAACATGCAGCTCGCGCCGAACGACTATGCGATCAGGGTCAAAGAGCAGGAAGCGGGCCGCGGCGCCGTCCGCCCCGGGCAGTATCTTGTCATGGACCCGAACGGGCGAAGGCTTGACCTCGTCGGCGAGCCGACCAAGGAACCCGCCTTCGGGCTTGACGCCATGTGGATCGACGAAAGCCAGCGGCAGACAGCGGCGCTCCGAGGTCTCACGGTCGTCGACGCGGCGACCGTGCTGACGACGCACCTCACCGAAATCATCCGCGCCGAGGCGCCGACGCTTCTCTCCTATGCGGAGACGAAGAAGCTTCTTGACGCGCTTCCCGACAAGCACCGCCAGCTTGTCTCGGACCTCGTGCCCTCAACGGTCTCGCTTTCGACAATACAGCGCGTGCTGCAAGCGCTGATCGCCGAACGCATTTCGATCCGCGATCTGCCAAGCATCTTGGAGGCGATCGCGGAGGCGGCGCCCGGCAATCCGACGGTCGCACACATCGCCGAGCATGTTCGTGCGCGCCTTGCGCGCCAGATCTGCGGCGCGCTCAAGGGCGCGGACGGCGCTGCGCCGATCGTCACCTTGTCCTCCGAGTGGGAGCGGGCGTTTCACGAGAACCTCATCGGCGCCGGGCCCGATCGGCAGCTTGCGATGGCGCCGTCAATGATCCAGGAATTCGTCGCCGCGGTGCTGCGGAAGCTCGAGGACGCCGCGGCCGCCGGCTACGCGGCGGCGCTCGTCACCAGCGCCGGCGTCAGGCCCTTCGTGCGGTCCGTCATCGAACGGGTGAGACCTCAGACGATGGTACTCTCGCAGAATGAAATTCACCCGCAAATCCGCCTTAGGAACCTCGGCTCCGTCTAGAGCTTCGCGCCATAATTCGGAATCGGGGCGCTTGCTCTAATCCTTGTTTGTCGCGGCGTTTACGCGCAGAACCGCGCACGCTTCAAGGCACGCCGCTCTAGGCAAGCCTCTGTTTGCAGGCCGAAAAATTCGGGCGCGCGGCCGTCCGTCGTCTTGCGCAAACCGGAGCGACGTTTGATACTGCCGGGGCGCCCGGAGTTGCGTTCGCCTCCCATGATGAAGTTCATCGCTTCCAACGTCGACGCCGCAAAATCCAAGGCGAAACGCGCGCTCGGCGATCATGCCGTGATTGTCGCCGTCCGAAATCTTCCCTCGGGCGATGTCGAGGTGTCGGCGTCGAATGGACCCCTTCCCGCGGCGCCGCCCCTGCCGGTTGAGCCGCGATACGGCGATCACACGCGGCAAGTGTTCGACGACGCGCCGCTCCTCGGCGCCGCGCCGTCGACGGGCGCGCGGCTCAACGAGCCGCTCGAGCAGAAATTTTCACAGGACGCGCTTGCGCGTCTGTCGAACGAGCTCTCGGGAAGGCCGCAGCGCGTCGGACCGATCGACATGTCGGATCGGACGGCGCGCGCGATGGCGGACGCGCTGCGCCCGCACAGCTTTTCGGACGAACTCATTTCAGCGATCGTCGCCGGCGCGCGCAAAGCGGAAATCGACGACGACCTCCGCCGGCTCGAAGTCGGCTTGCGCGAAACGTTCGACTTCGCGCCGATCCATTTCACGCCGATGACGCCGATCATGCTGGTCGGACCGACGGGCGCCGGCAAGACCTCCTGCGCCGCAAAGCTCGCCGCCGCCGCGCTGAACGGCGGCTCAACGGCCTTCATCATGTCGGCGGATGTCGGCCGCGCCGGCGCGATCGACCAGATCAAGGCCTATGGCGACGCGCTCGGCGCCGACTATTACATCACCGAGACGCCCCATGACGTCGCCGCGGCCTTGCGATCAAAACGCCCGACCGGCGCCGTCGTCCTCGATACGCCAGGCGTCAGCCCCTATGATCCCGGCGACTTCGCCGCCTTGAAATCGTTTCAGGAGGCGACGAACGGCGAGGCGGTCCTCGTCCTGCCGGCGAGCGGCGATCCGGAGGAATTCAAGGACTGGGCCGCCGCCTTCCGAGAGTTTGGCGCGCGGCGCGTCATCATCACCAAATTCGACGCGACGCGGCGCGTCGGCGCCGCGCTCTCCGCCGCGTTCGCGAGCAAGTTCGCGCTGGCGCATTTTTCGCAGACGCCGTTCATTTCCGAAGGGCTCCTCGACGCAACGCCGGAGTTTCTCGCCCGCCGCATGCTCGCCGGCCGACCGGTTCGGATGAACTGACGTCCTTAACCGATCCTTTCCGCAGACGGATCAAGTCCCCTTAAGGCGCGAGCGCGGCCTTAATCGCGCCAGGCGATGATCGCCCTCGCCTTTCAGGGATCGTTTTCAATGCGCGCCTTGCTCCTCGCGTTTGCGCTCCTCGCGGTCAGCGGCTGCGCCGGCGGCATGTCAAAGAAGCAATGCCTCTACGCCGACTGGCGCGCCATCGGCTATGAGGACGGGGCCGCCGGACGCGACGCGTCCGCGATGAGCGGCCGGCGCGCCGCGTGCGCCGACAGGGCGCGCGTAACGCCCGATATGGAGGCATATCTGCAAGGCCGCGAGGAAGGGCTTGGCCAGTTCTGCCGGCCGGCGAGCGGCTTCGACCATGGCGCGCGCGGCCTTCGCTACGCGGGCGTGTGCGGCGGCCGGAACGAAGAGGCCTTTGTCGCGGCCTACGAAAAAGGCCTCATGCTTTACGGCCTCATGCAAAATCTCGACGCGGCCTCGAGCGCCCTTGCGAACGCGCATGCCGAAATCGACGCGCTCGAACGCCGGATCGCCGTCGCGGAGGCTGCGCTGATCTCGCCAGCGACGCCCCATGCGGAGCGCGTCGAGCTTCTTGTCGAAATCAGGTCGCTGCACCAGCGCCGCGAAAAGGTCCGCGACGCTGTCGATGATCTTGTCCGCGACCTCGACCGCGCCGAAGCCGAGCTTGAGGACTTTCGCCGCGAGAACGAAAACCGCGACTATGCTCGCGGCGCCTTGCGCGCGACCGACGCTGCGTACTGACGGGCTCCGCCGCCCGGTTTGCGCGGAGCCGCGGAAGGCGGTAAGAGCCCGCATCGGTTGCGTTCATTAGTTCCATCGGATCAGCGGGAGAAACCCATGAAATACGCGCTTGCAGCGGCGCTGGCGCTCGGCGTCACGCCGGCCTTCGCCCAGGAATCGGCCGACGCGCTTGCCGACGCCTTCGTCGCGGCCGTCGTCGCGGAAGACGCCGACGCGCTCGCCAGTCTTTATACGGAGGATGCGGACAGCTATGATCCGTCCGGTTCGGTTCAGAAGGGCCGGGCCGAAATCGCCGCGACGTGGAAGCAGTTCTTCGACGCCTATGACGGCTTTACGGCCTCGCTCGACCGCAAGGGCCATCACGCGCCGGACAAGAAGAGCCACGCGTCTTGGGGCCTTTGGACGATGTCGGCGACGCCGGCGGGCGGCGGCGAGCCCGTCACCTGGAACGGCCGCTATCTCGACGTTTCCGTGAAGACCAAGGACGGCTGGAAATACATCGTCGATCACGCGTCAATGCTTGCGCCTCAAGCGCCCGCAGCCAACGCCGCAGCCGAGACCGCCAAGCCCGACGGCGAGTAGCGATCGCTCGCTCTGACCTTCCGAATCGGCTTCCGATTGTCCGGAGGCGGAGCGCGCGACGCATTTCTCCCTCAAATGCAGGGGCGCCAAGGCAAGGCCCCCTCAAACCCCAAACCCCGCGTCCCTTCAGCTTTTAGAGCGGCGTGCGCTGAAAGGGGCGCGATTCAGCGCGTAAACGCCGCGAAAAACAATGACTGGAGCAAGCGCCCCGATTGCGAAAGATCGCGCGGCGCGCTGACGCGCGTTTCCGAATGCCAAGAGCGGTTTTCGGATCAAAACACGCGCGAACGAAGCAACGAGACCCGCGTTTCCCGACCGGCGTTTCGGGAGGCGCGGTCTAGCGATCGTAACCCGGATTGGCGCGGTTGAGCTTTCTGAGGAGCCCCGGCCAGGCGAGATTGTCGCCGATCCCCTCGACAAAAGCCGGCGCGCCTTGTTGCAGCACTTTCGCGGCCATCGCGGGCGGCTCTTCGCGCGGCGCCTTCACATCGCTCTGCGCGAGGATTTGCGCCTTGCACGCCTGTTCGAGGAAATACATCCGCAAAAACGCCGTCGCGCAATTCGCCCCGACCGTCAGCAGGCCATGGTTCCTGAGGATCAGAAATCCGTGATTGCCCATGTCGCGCACCAGCCGTTCGCGTTCGTCAAGGTCGGTCGCGATGCCCTCGTAGTCGTGATAAGCGATATCGTCATGGACGATCATGGCGAATTGAGAATAGCGTCGGAGGCCGTCCTGCTGCGCTGAAACCGCGACGCCGTGCGGCGAGTGCGTGTGAAGGACGCAATGCGCGTCAGCGCGCGACATGTGCAGCGCCGAGTGTATCGTAAATCCCGCAGGGTTGGTGAAATAGGGCGTCTCCTGGACCGCATTTCCCTTGAGATCGACCTTGATGAGCGAGGACGCGGTCATCTCCTCGAAGAAGAGGCCGTAGGGATTGAGGAGAAAGCGCGGCTCGCCGTCCTCGCTCGGCACGCGGACCGAAATATGGGTGAAAATCATGTCGTCCCAGCCATAGAGCGCAACCAGCCGGTAGGCGGCGGCGAGCGCGCATCGGAGGCGCCATTCTTCGTCCGACACCTTGCCTTTAAGGGACGGCAGCGTCGCCGGATCCGGCAGGCTGAACCCCGGCGTCACGCCGACCGCTTCCATATTTCTTGAGGGCGCATTCATTCCGCTTCTCCCGCGTCTGACGCAGCGGCCATCATATCAAAGCCGAGGCCGCCGGCGAGCCTTACGCGCAGGTCCGGCCGCAGCCCGTTTCCCTTGGCGCCCGACGCGCCCTATCATTGCGGGCGATCAAAGCGGAGCCGTCCTTGGCCGATCAGCGCCTTTGCATCCTTTCAAGCGCCAAACCGCAAGCGGTCGAGACCGCCCAGAAACTGCGCGCGCGTTTCGGCGATCATGGACCCGCTGATTGCGACGTCATCGTTGCGGTTGGCGGCGACGGTTTCATGCTGGAGACGCTGCGCGCCTATATGAAGGCCGGCAAGCCCGTCTACGGCGTCAATTGCGGGACGGTCGGATTTCTGATGAACGCCGCCGACCTTGACGATTTGCCGTTGCGGATTCGCGAGGCGGAAAAGGCGGTCATCCATCCTCTCTCCATGAAGGCTGTCGACGAAGCCGGCGAAACGCATTTTGCGCTCGCCATCAATGAGGTGTCGCTTTTTCGCCAGACGCGGCAAAGCGCGCGCGTTCGCATCCTGGTCAACGGCAAGGTGCGGATGGAATCGCTCATCTGCGACGGCGTCTTGTTGTCCACGCCTGCCGGTTCGACCGCCTACAATCTCTCCGCGCACGGTCCGATCTTGCCGATCAGCGCCGAGCTTCTCGCCTTGACTCCGATCAGCGCCTTTCGGCCGCGGCGCTGGAAGGGCGCGCTGCTGCCGCACGACGCCGTCGTTCGGTTCGAGGCGCTCGAACCCGACCAGCGGCCCGTTTCCGCCGTCGCCGACAATCAGGAAGTCCGGAACGCCGTCGCCGTCGAGGCGCGCGAAAACCGCGATATTTCGATGACCCTTCTCTTCGACCGCGGACAGTCGCTCGACGAACGGATCCTCCGCGAGCAGTTCGATTACTGAGCCCGCCCCGATGCCTGCAGAAATTCGCCTTAAAATTAATCGTTTACCCGCTTGCCTGAATCGAGCCACGGTCGCGCCCGGCTAGGCTTCCCAGGTCTCGTTTCGCCTTCTGTTCAGTGAGATTTAACCCGCCTCGTTAAAGGTGCGTTGGGGACCTAGGTCGGGGCGGCGGCCGGCGTTTCCGGCGGCAGGTCCGCGCGGCATCCGGCGGAGGAATTTGAATGGGCGCGCAAGCGGTTCGGCTATCGAATGTCGACATCGATAATGCGCTGAAAAACAAGGACTTCGAGGTCCTTTTTCAGCCGATATTCGATCTTGGAAACGGGGCTCTCGCGCGGGTTGAAACCTTCATCCGCTGGCGCCATCCGAGCCTTGGCGTGCTGCCCCCCGGCGCGTTTATCTCGTTCTTCGAGACCCAAGGCCGGATGAGCGAGCTTACCCGTTACGTCCTCGCCGAAGCGCTCGCGACCTACAAGGCCTGGCGCGGGCCGTTCCCGCCCGGCTTTTCGATCAACCTCGCCTTGAGCGACCTTTCGGATGACTCCTTTGCCTCGCACCTGATCGTCCTCCTCCGCGAAAGCGGATTCCCGATCGAACTCGTCACGCTTGAATGCCCAATGCCGCCGGTCGACGCCGACCTTGAGGCGACCGCCCGCCAGCTGCAGCGCCTTTCCGAGACCGGCGCGCGGCTCGCGATCGAAGTTCGCGGCCGGGCGAACGACTTTCTGAAGACCGTGCGCCCTTTCCCCTTCGCCGAGATCAAGACCGGCGGCGCGGCGATCTTGCGCTTTGCGCGCACGGTGCGCGGGCCGGGATTGAGCGCGATTTCGGAGCTCCTTGAACTCGCCAACGAACAGAAGGCGGCGATCACCGCGGTCGGCGTCGAAGACCAGGCCTCGCTCGCCGCGCTCCGCGGGCTGGGCTTTGCCGCCGCGCAAGGCAATCACCTCGCCAAGGTCGGGCCGCTGGCGCAGTTCATGCCCTCGCACGTCAATGACGTGCGCACGCTCTTGGGGCTGGAGCCGCTTTCAAGCGAGGATCTCGCCTCCCTGTTCCGCACCGGCGCGCCGCAGTTCGCCACGGCGGCGCCGGCGGCGGCGGAAGCGGACCTTGCGCCCGCGGCGGAAGCAGCCCGGCCGGACGTCGAAACCGCCGCCCGCCGCGCCGCGATTCCGAGCGTGGAGAGCGAGGATGCGCTTGTCGAACGGCTCGCGGCGCGGATTGCGCGCGTTGACGGGGCCTCGCCGCGGCATATGAGCGAGCCGGGCGCCGAGGCGCGGGCCGCCGCGATCGCCCGCGCCCGCCGCAAGAGCCTTGCCCGCGAAAGGCTTGCCTCGCGGAACGCCCTGAAGTCTAAAGGCGAGGCCCGAGAGGAATTGCCGGCGCCGCGCGACATGCAAGAGCGCCTGTCGCGCGAGTTCGCGGCATTCGCTGACGTGGGCGCGCCGCCGGACGACGTAGGGAATGCAGAGGCCTTGAACGAAACGGCGCGGCAGAAGGCGGCCCTTGAGGCGGAAGACGCCATGACGGCGGGCTTTGACGACGCGCCGGCGCCGGCCGCGCCGCAGGCGCGACACGCGCCGGTCGAAGCGATGAGAGAGGCTCATCTCTCGGTGCCGGGAGCTTCCGCGCACTTCAAGCCGACGATCCGCGTCATGGGACCTGAAATGCGCGAGGCGGACGACATCGGCGATCTTCATCGGGTCGAGGCGTTCGGCGAGCCTTCGGAGGCGCCGGCGCTCCGCGAGGGTCCGGGGCCGGCGCCCATCCGGCAAAGGCCCGACGAGGAAGCCGACGCGCCGGTCGAGGCGATTCCGGAGGTGAGGGCCGGCGCGCAATGGGTCGAGGACACGGTCGCCGTCGAGGCGGCGGAAGAGCCGTCGCCGCGCCGGAAGAAGAACTTCCTTACACGGACGGTTATTCCCTATTCGGCGCTCAAGATCACGCATTTCTGGCCGCGACGCCGCAGGCGCGGCGCCCGCCCCGCCGAGACGGCGCGCGCCGCCGAATAGCCGCGTTTACTGAAACGCCTGATGGCCGGTCATCGCGCGCCCCAAGATGAGCGCGTGAATGTCGTGCGTTCCTTCATAAGTGTTGACGGTTTCGAGATTCACGGCGTGGCGCAGGACGTGATACTCGTCCGAAATGCCGTTGCCGCCGTGAATGTCGCGGGCCTGCCGTGCGATGTCGAGCGCCTTGCCGCAATTGTTGCGCTTCATCAGCGAAATCGCTTCCGGGACATAAGCGCCGGTGTCGAGCAGCCGCCCGAGCGCGAGCGCGCCTTGAAGCCCCAGCGCGATCTCCGTTTGCATGTCGGCGAGCTTTTTCTGGATGAGCTGCATCGCGGCGAGCGGCTTGCCGAAAAGGACGCGATCCATCGCGTAATTGCGCGAGGCGATCCAGCAGAACTCCGCCGCGCCCATCGCGCCCCAAGAAATGCCGTAGCGCGCCTTGTTGAGGCAGGAGAAAGGTCCCTTGAGGCCCTTGACGCCCGGCAGCAAGGCGTCGTCGGGGACGACCGCGTCGTCAAGCGCGATCTCGCCGGTCACCGAAGCGCGAAGCGAAAGCTTTCCTTCGATCTTCGGGGTTGAAAAGCCTTTCGTTCCGCGCTCGACGATGAAGCCGCGGATCTCGCCGTCAAGCTTCGCCCAGACGACGGCGATGTCCGAAATCGGCGAATTGGTGATCCACATTTTCGAGCCGTTGAGACGGTAGCCGCCCGAAACTTTCTCGGCGCGCGTGCGCATCGCGCCGGGATCGGAACCGCCGTCGGATTCGGTGAGGCCGAAGCAGCCGACGAATTCGCCGGTCGCGAGTTTCGGCAGATATTTCCGCTTCTGCGCCTCCGACCCGAACGCCTCGATCGGGTACATGACGAGCGAGGACTGCACCGACATCGCCGACCGATAGCCGGAATCGACCCGCTCGACCTCGCGCGCGATCAATCCGTAGGCGACATGCGAGGCGCCGCCGCCGCCATATTCTTCCGCGACCGTCGCGCCGAGGAGCCCTTGCGCGCCCATCTCGGTCATGATCTCGCGGTCGAAGCGCTCCTTCCGGTTCGCCTCGATGACGCGCGGCATGAGCTTTCCCTCGCAGTAGCCGCGCGCCGCGTCGCGGATCATTTTCTCTTCGTCGGAAAGCTGCGTCTCGAGGGAGAGCGGGTCTTCCCATCGGAACGTCTGTTTCGCCTCGCCCATTTGCGGCCTCGCTTTTCCTCGCTCGCGCAGGCGAGGCTCTAGCGCGGGGGCCCGCCGACGGTCAAACCGGCTCATTTCCCGGACTTTCCGCCGACGGCGAGACCGGGCGCGGCGCGCCTTAGCGCGGCGGCCTCCGCGTTCAACGCCGCCGCCTCGCCGGCGCGGCCGGCGCGGGCCGCGCCCCGCGCCGCCTCAAGGACCTCGCTCGCCATTTCATCGGTCAAGGCGCGCAGCACTGTCTCGTAGAGGTCAAAGCGGCGCGCCGACACGACGACCGCGCGGGGCTTGCCGCGGCGTTCGATGACGACGGGCGCCGCGTCCGCCGCGTCAAGAACGGCGGCCATCCGGCGCGCCGCGCCTTTCGATGAAATCCTTCTCATGCCGCTTTCTCCCTTGTTCCTCGCGCCGCGCCGCCGGGAGGCGCCTTGCGCACGCCGCGCGCTCGCGCGGTGTCGGCTTTCCGCGCGGGCTCCAGCCGCAAAGGGCGCCGAATGACCGCTCCTGAAAGGCGCCCACAGGGGTCCGAAAGGCGCGACGCACAGCGGCCCGCGATGATCGCTCCGCAGGCGAGCGAAAGGCGCCCATTTCGGCGCGCGTCGTTCGCGCAATGTCGGCTTTCCATGCGGGTTCGCGCCGCAAACGGCGCCGTTCGGCCGCTCCGAAGGGCGCCCCGGCCCCGCCCTCGCGTCGCAAGTCTCATCGCTTTCAAAGCGCGCGTCATCGCGCTTCCTCCATTCAACGTCGACGGCGCCATTATAAGCCGGCGTCAAGGGAGGGGGACGGATTTTTGTTTCGTATGCGGATCAACAATCTAGATGGTTAATGACGGAATGTCGCAGGCGCTGGTTCCGCGCCCCGACCCTCGCGCGCCGGCCCGCCGAACGCGTCCTCCCCGGATTACCGGCGCGGCGTCCTATCGAATGTGCAGGATCGAAACTGTCACCTTGCCAGCCGTCTTCTCGGCCTTCCGCCAGGCGCTGACATTGTTGAGGGTGACCCATCGTCGTTCTTCGACGCGATAATGCCAGTCCTTGTCATTCTGGAAGAAGACCTGCGCGCCCCGCCCTTCGATAATGTTCAAGATGCTGTTGTCGTGGGAATTGCGTTCATCGAAGTCCGTGTTCGCGTCTTGCCCCATCTCGGAATAGAGCTCGTTCAGCTCAAGCAGCAGTTTATTCGCGGGTTCCGGCATCGCCTCAACGTTAAGACCGATATTGCGCGCCTCGCGCTCAAGGATCGGATAGGTGTGGGACGGATAGGCGGCGTTCAGGGTTTCGCTGATCTTCTGCGCCTTTTTCTGGTCGCGCAGATGATAGGCGAGGATTTCGACGCAGAGGCGAATGGAAAGCGCGCTCGCACGATCGACGGCTCCGATGACCAGCGGATGGATGTGCGGAAACAGCGACTGAAATGGATTCTCGGTTCCGGTCGTCGCCTGCTCGCGCCACAGGCGAACGATGCGCTGCAGTTCGTCCTGGCTGACCGCGACCCGATCGTTGAACTTGTCAAGCGGCGACAGATCATGCGTCAATGACGTGTCGACCGCGGACAATTGCGCGAGCGGCCCCATCAGGATCTTATTCGCGCCGAGCGCCAGCATCGTTGCGGCGGACGTGCATTCAAGCGGGACAAGGGCCGTCAGTTCCTTAGCGTATTGCCTGAGCAAATTCACAAGCCGCAGCGAGGATTGTCCCGAGCCGCCGCCCGACTTGATGAAGAGCGCAAGCCTTTCCGTTTTCCCGATGCTTTGCAGAACGCCGTAAAGTCCGATCACGTCGTTAGAGCAGATGCTGCCGTTGGTGGAGTTCCAGTAGGTGACAACCTTCTGGTCGAGCGCCGTCTCAAGCGCCGAAATGATCTTCTGCGTTTTCTCGAACAAGATCGGCGGCGTCTTGGCGACAGGGCGCCGAACGCTTGCCTTCGCTGTTTTGGCCATGCGCGGAGGGAGGTCCAGGATGCGCCGATGACCGCACAGCGATTCGGGCCGTCACGCCTAGATTTGTCGAACCCACGCTTTGACGATCGCTCGGAGCGCCGCCGTGTTGGCGGCGATCGCCGGCCCCTTGCCGAGCGTCACGAGGCAGCGGTCAGAGGACAGCCATTGGATGAGGCCCTTCGGATCGGCGACCCGCATTTTGCGCTCGCCGTCCGTCGATTTGGCGCCGCGATGGAAGACAAGCTGGACGGCGTCTGTCGAACGCAGATTGATTGTCGCGAAATAATCGGCGGACCTGAAACTCAGCGAGGCCCATTTGACGCCCTCGGCGATCTTCTTGTCGGCGCCGAGAATGATCGCCCTGACGGCGGCGATGTCGTTTTTCAGCGGATGCTTCAGCGAAGCGAAAAAGGCGTCGGCGTCGGTTTCGCCCTTTGCGCGCCTGACGGCCTTCGCCGCCGTTGACGGCGCATGCGCCGTCGCGGCTGCGGACGCGGCCTTGTTCTTCGCGGCGGATTTCGCCGAAGGTCCCTTTGTCGCGCTCTTGCGCTTCGCCTTCCCACTCTCGATCTCGTCGAGCCGCGCCTTGACGATCTTGCGGACGAGCGCTCCGGGCAGCGGCTTTTCCGGCGTGAAGCGGATCGTTCCCTTGTCGAGATCGACGCCCGCGAGGTCGGCGGCGAATTTTTTCGTGATTGAGCCGCCCGGATAGATCGCGCAATGCTCCTTCCAGGCGGCGTAGCAAAGGATGACGCCGCCCTGCCGGAACGCGGGCATCTGATAGGAGATGCATTCCTCCGCGTCCGGCGCCGCCGCTTTGATCTGCTTGCGGAGCCTCTCCAGCGCGGCGCGCTTATCAGGCGCCAGCGCGGTGAGATAGGCGGCGATGCGTTTGGCGTCGTCGCCGCCCCGCCTCGCCGCCGCTTTCGTCACACGAGCTCCACCGCCAAGCTCGTCGCTTCGCCGCCGCCGATGCAGAGCGAGGCGACGCCGCGCTTGCCGCCCGTCTGTTTGAGCGCGTTGATCAAGGTCACGATGATGCGCGCGCCGGAGGCGCCGATCGGATGGCCAAGCGCGATCGCGCCGCCGTGGATGTTGATTTTTTCGGCCGGGATCTTCAATTCGCGCATCGCCGCCATCGGCACGACGGCGAAGGCCTCGTTGATCTCGAAAAGATCGACGTCGCGCGCGCTCCAGCCGGTTTTCTCAAGAAGCTTCGCGATCGAGCCGACGGGCGCCGTCGTGAACCATTCGGGCTCTTGCGAATGCGTCGCATGGCCGACGATGCGGGCGACTGCGTTCCTCGCTTTTGACGCGCGCGTGACGACGAGCGCGGCCGCGCCGTCCGAGATCGCCGACGATGTTCCCGCCGTCACCGTGCCGTCCTTTTCGAACGCGGCTTTCAGCGACGGGATTTTCGAAGCGTCGACCGTCGCCGGCTTTTCGTCGTCCTTCACGGTCAATGTCCCTTTGCGCGTTTCAACGTCGTAGGCGGCGATCTCGGCCGTGAACTTGCCGGTCTTGATCGCTTCTTGCGCCCGCGTCACCGAACGCATCGCGAACTCGTCCTGCTCGGCGCGGCTGAACTGCCATTCGCGCGCGCATTTGTCGGCGAAGATCCCCATCGCCGCGTGCTTGCTGTATGGGTCCTCAAGCCCGTCATAAGCCATGTGGTCGAAAATCTGTCCGTGCCCGTACTTTATGCCGGCGCGGCCGGTCGGCAGGAGATGCGGCGCGTTCGTCATCGATTCCATGCCGCCCGCGACGACGACGTCGTTGACGCCCGCCGCGATCGAGTCATGCGCGAGCATGACCGCCTTCATGCCCGAGCCGCAGACCTTGTTGACGGTGACGCAGCCCGCCGACTTCGGAAGACCGGCGCCGAGCGCCGCCTGCCGCGCCGGCGCCTGCCCCAGTCCGGCCGGGAGGACGCAGCCCATCAGGACCTCTTGAACGTCTTCCGCCTTCGCGCCGGCGCGCGAGAGCGCCGTCTTGATCGCGTGGCTGCCAAGCGCCGTCGCCGGAACGCCCGCGAAAGCGCCCTGGAAATTGCCGATGGGGGTTCGCGCCATGCCGGCGATGACGATCTGGTCTTGCATGAGGGGCTCCTTTGACGCCGCGTTTTGACGGGCCTCCTTTACTCCTCCGCAAGGCGATTTCAAACCGATCTTACTTCCGGTTCCGCCCGTATTTGTCGTGCGCCGCGACCCAGTCGCCGGCGACCACGGCGGCGGCGAGGGATATTTCGCCAGCGAGCGCCGTCGCGGCACAGATCTCGGCGAATTTTTCCACCTTGCCCTTGCCGTAGCAGCCGAGAAGCTCAAGGCACTCGCGCTGCGTCGGAAGCCCCGTGCCGCCGCCATAGGTCGCGACAATGAGCGACGGGATCGTGATCGACCAGTAATAGTCGCCGTCGGCTTTGAGTTCGACGAAGGTGATCGCGGCGTGGCTTTCAGCGACGTTGGCCGCGTCCTGTCCCGTCGCGATGAACAGCGCGGCGAGTCCGTTCGCCGAATGCATGCCGTTATTGACCGTGCCGGCGAGCATGCCGCCGGCGTTCGAAACGAGGCGCGCGCGAAAGAGGGTCGCGGCGTCCGTTCCCATCATGTCGCGGAGGAGGCGGTCGGGGATCCTCGCCTCGGCGATGACGCGCGCGCCGCGCGAATGCAGCATGTTCATGTGCGAGTGCTTCTTGTCGGTGTCGGTCGCGCCCGAGAGCGTGAAACGCGCCCCGCCTGGATACTGCGCCGTGATCCACTCGCAGGCGGCGAGCGTCGCCTTGCCGGACATGTTCTGTCCGGCGGCGTCCCCGGTCGTGTAATTGAACCGCAGATAGAGCATCGGCCCGACGCTCCATTGCTGGACATGGCTGAGTTCGCCGACGCTCGTCGTCGCTTCCGCGGCCGTCTTGATGTCGTCGAAGCGCGCCTTGACCCATGCGCCGAATTCGCGCGCCCGCCTTGCATCCTCGAAGTGGAACACCGGCGCGCGCTCCATGTAGCGCTCGACAAGCGTCGTCTTCGCGCCGCCCGCCTCGGCGAGGAGGCGCATGCCGCGGTTGTAGCTCGCAACCAGCGTCCCTTCAGTCGTCGCCAGCGGAACATAAAAAGCGCCCTTCGCCGCTTCGCCGTCGACAAGGAGCGGCCCTGCAAGGCCGATCGGCACTTGCGCCGCGCCGATGAAATTCTCGATATTGCCGGGGAGCGTCGCAGGGTCGATGCTAAAGCCGCCGACATGGCGAAGGCTCGCGCCGGTCCGTTCTTCGGCAAAGCGGCGGCGCGCCGCGGCGGCCTCCGGCGTGTAGTCGTTGTCGCGGTCGCGCGGCACGCGCTCGAGCTTTGCGGATGTCATGCTTGCCTCCGTCCCTCGCGGCAGGCTCGGCGATTTCAAGGGCGAGGTCTAGAGCGTCGTGCGCTGGAGCGTGCGCGGTTCAGCGCGTAAACGCCGCGCAAGTCAAAGCCTAGAGCGAGCGCCCTGATTCCGAATCATGGCGCGAAGCTCTTGCCGCTCCGGCGCCGGACCCGCGCATGCGCGCGTTCCATCCGGAAACCGTTCACGCGTTCGGGAACGCGCGCTACGCCGCCGGTTTCCCTTTCGCGATCGCTTCCATCGCCATCTCGTCGGCGATTTCGCCGGTCGGGCGCTTTTCCCGCGCCGAGCGCTCGAAAATCGCCGTAAGGCGGGGCCCGATCGCGTCTATACGCCGGTTGAGTTCAACTTCGGTCCACTGCCCGAGGATTTCGAGCCCGACGGAAATGACGCCGGCGGCGTTGATGACGTAATCGGGCGCATAAAGGATGCCGCGATCGAAGAGCGCCTTGTCCATGTCGGGCGTCGCGAGCTGGTTGTTCGCCGCGCCGGCGACGACCCTCGCCTTGAGTCGCCCGACCGTTTCCTTGTCGACGGCGCCGCCAAGCGCGCAAGGGCTGAATATGTCGACATCGGCGCAGGCGAGGTCGGCCGGCGCGACCGCGGCGGCGTCGAAGCGCTTGACCGCCTGGCGCGCCGCGGCTTCATTGACGTCGGCGACGACAAGGCGCGCGCCCGCTTCATGCAAGAGCTCGCCGAGCGCCATGCCGACCGCGCCGACGCCAAGAATGGAGACGCGAAGGCCGTCAAGCGTCGCGCGGCCGAACTTCGCTTTCGCCGCAGCCTCGATCCCGCGCCAGACGCCGCGCGCGGTGAACGGCGAGGGATTGCCGCCGACGCCCTTTTGCGAAATGCCGGCGGCGTATTTCGTCACGCTACGGACGATTTCAAGGTCATGCTCGTCGACGCCCGAGTCCTCGGCGGTGTAGTAAAGGCCGCCGAGCGCGTCGACCGCGCGGCCGAAGGCGCGCATCATCGCCGGCGTCTTCTCCGTCTCCGGGTCGGCGATGATGACCGCCTTGCCGCCGCCGAAGGGAATGCCGCCGAGCGCGTTCTTGAACGTCATCCCGCGCGAAAGCCGCTTCACGTCGTCGAGCGCCGCGTCAAAGCTTGCGTATTTCCGGACCCGGCAGCCGCCGCAGGCGGGCCCCAAGGTCGCATCGTGAACGGCGATGATCGCGTCGAGCCCCGTCTCCTTGTCGGTCGCGCGGACGACCTTGCGCCAGCCTTCGACTTTGATCTCGGTCAGGTCCATTGGCTCCTCCTTGGGGCGCTTGGCGGCCGTTCAAGCCTAGGCCGTTCGCGAAAGCGATTTTCGCCAAACAGAGGCCGGATTTGCTTGACTCGTAGCAGATGCTGCCAAATAACGAGCGCTTTCTGGCGCGATGCCGGCCTCACGGAAAGCCGCATTTCATGAAGCTTGACCAAATCGACCACAATATCCTCCGGCACCTTCAAGAAGACGCACGGATGACCAACGCCGACCTCGCCGAAAAGGTCGGCCTCTCGCCGACCCCCTGCCTCCGGCGGCTGCGCCGCCTCGAGTCCGAAGGCATCATCAAGGGCTATCACGCCGAACTCAACCGGGAGGCGCTCGGGGTCAACGTCACCGTCATCATCCTCGTCAAGCTTGAGAAGGAGGACGACCAGACGCTGCGCGAGTTTGAAGCGCAGATCAGGAAGCGCCCCGAGGTGATGGAATGCTACCTCGTCACCGGCAAGTTCGATTATTTCATCCGCGTCGTCATTCCAAGCCTATCCGCCTACGAAGTATTCCTGTCGGAGACGATATTGCGGATGCCGAAGGTCGCGACGGTCGAGTCAAGCTTCACCTTGCGCGAAGTCGAGCGCAAGGTCGTGATGCCGCTGCCGCCGAACGCCGGCCGCTGATCATTCAAAGCGCGCGCCGGGATGCGCGTCCCACCAGGCGCCGAGATAGGCGGCGGCGGCGAGGAAAAGGCGCGAGGCCTCAAGATCGCGCGCCGCGGCGTCAAACGCGGCGAGCGTATATTTCGCAAGATGCGCGTCGCCATGCGTCGCCGCGCGTGCCGCCAGGGCCGTCTTGATCGAGGGAATATCGGCGTTCGCCGCATAATAGACGGCGCCCGCCGCCTCGATCGGCGCGACATGCATGTAATCCGGCCGGCGCGGGCGCGGCGGCGGCTCGTCGGCGAGGCGGGCCTTGCCGAGCGTCGCGCGAAAGCCGAGCGCGTGGGTCGCAGCGACGCGCACGAGCATCGACCGGTCGCGGGACGCGTCAGCGCAAGCGAGAACGCCCTGCGGCATGGTCAGCGCGTGGCTCCATCCATAGGGCGCGCGCTCAGCGTCATCTTGCAACATCGACAAGGCGCCGATGCGCAAAATGGCGCGCGTCGCCGCCTCGACCGAAAGTTCCTCGGTCACGTCGGCGAGCATGCGCTCGGCATACCCGCCCGCTTCGACCGCCAGCATCATCGGCTCGATATAGACGGACGGCGAAAAAACCCCCGGCGGCGCCGAGAGGCGCGCCGTCAACTCCCGCTCGGCGTCGCCCGCGAACGGGTCCGCGCGCGCGCGTTCATGCCAGCCGATGCGCGCCGCCGGCGTCATCGCGATCTGGCGGAGCGGCGCGCGCAACAGCGACGCCGCGCCTTCGACGCGCCCTTCAAGGCGCGGCAATTCCGCAAGAAGAATCGGCGCATGCGCCGCCGCGCCGAGCATCGGCGCGATTTCGTCGACGAGGGCCGCGCGAAGTTGAAGCGCCGAGACGCGCGGCGCAAGAAAGAGAAGCGCGGCGTCGACCGCATCAGCGTCGCCGTCCCGCATCGCCGCGATCAGCGCGCGAAGCGCCGCCGCTTCGCCCCGAAATTCCCTCGCAAGCGTTTCGACCTCGTCGCCCGCCCTTTCGTATTCGGCGGCGATCGCGGCGATGCGCCGGCGCGCCCGGTCGCGCGCCGCCGGTTCGACCATCGGCAGAAGCGCCGCCCGCGCCGCAAGCTCAAGCGGCGCATGGGTCAGGAAGGACGTGTCCGCGTCGCGCTTCGGCGCGGCGATCGCCGCCGCGACGGCGCCCGCGAGCGCCGCATCGCTGAAGGTTGAGACAGGGCTCTTCGCCCACGCATCGCCGGCGTCCGGCGCATCCGCGACCGTCGCCGGCAGGTCCCTCAAAAGGGCCGCTGCACGTTGCATGCGCGCCTTGTGCAAGTTAAAGAGAACTTTAAGTCAAGCGGGAAAACCATGATGACGGCGGGCGCAGGTTCACGTCGCCGGGAGCGCGACGTGATGATTCCGATCGGCGATCTCGCCCGGCGCGCCGGGGTCAAAGCGAGCGCGCTCCGCTTTTACGAAGCGGAGGGTCTACTCGCTTCGGCGCGAAGCGCGGGCGGAAGGCGCCATTACCCGAGAGCAGAACTGCGCCGCGTCGCGTTCATCCGCGCGGCGCAGGCGGTCGGGCTTTCGCTCGACGAAATCCGCAGCGCCCTCGCTTCCCTCCCAGGCAATCGCACGCCGACGAAAGCGGATTGGGAGAAACTCTCGCGCGGCTGGCGCCCGCTGCTCGATGAGAAGATCGCCCAGATGACGCGCCTTCGCGACACGCTGACGAACTGCATCGGCTGCGGCTGTCTCTCCCTGAAGGCGTGCGCGCTCTACAATCCCGGCGACGCGGCCGCCGCGAAAGGCGCCGGCGCACGATATTTGATGGGGGATCGTGCGATCGCTCTGAAGGCGCCCTAAAGCGGCGTGCGCTGAAGCGCGCGCGGTTCAGCGCGTAAACGCCGCGACAAACAAGGATTAGAGCAAGCGCCCTGATTCCGAATCATGGCGCGAAGCTCTGGTCAGCCGGGTTCATCCTGACGGAAACCGCGATCCCGGCGCCGGATCCCGGACTTCGCCCGGACGAGCGCGTGAAATAATCGTCTTACCGCTGAAAATCGTAGAACGCGCCCATGCCGAGAAGTTTCGTCAGCGCGTCGATCGCGGCGAGCGATTCGACCATGAAGTCCGGGTCGCGGAGATCGTCCGGCGTCAGACGGTCGCGATAATGCTTTCTCGCCCAGGCTTCGAGCGCGTCGAATTTCCGGTCGTCGAGAAGGAAGTTCGGGTTTGTTGCGGCGATCTCCGCGTCTGACAGCACGACGCGCAGGCGAAGACAGGCGGGACCCCCGCCGTTCCGCATCGACTCGCGCACGTCCATATAGATCGCGCGGTTGATCGGATTGTTCTTTGCGAGCGTTTCATCGACGAAGGATTTGACGCGCGCGTTCTCTTCAGATTCCTTCGGCAGGACGAGCGCCATCTCTCCGCCCGGCAGCGACAGGAGCTGCGAGTTGAAGAGATAGGACGAGATCGCATCCTCGAGCGTGACCGCCGATTTCGGCGCCTCGATGATTTCGACGAAGGGCGCCGCCTTCCGGATCGCTGCGACGGCGCCGTCGCGATCTTCAAAGCTTTGCTCGTGCAGGAAAAGCACGGTCCCGTTGGCGACGCCGACGACGTCATTGTGGAAGGCGCCCGCGTCGAGCGCGGCCCGCGCCTGTTGCACGAAAACGGTCTTGGCCGGATCGAGGCGATGATTGCGGGCGACGGCCTCGCTCGCGCGCTTCTTCTGGCGCGCCGGGAACTTGTCGCCGTCGATCCCATAGACGAAGAGGTGGACGCCCTTCGCGCCATGGCTTTCGGCGAGGCGGCCATGGTTCGCCGCCCCCTCGTCGCCGAAATGCACGCCGCCCGGCAGCGGCGGATGATGCGTGAAGAATTTTTCGCCGGAGAAGATAAGCTTCAAGACGCGCGCGGTCGTCCCGCCTTCGATCGAGCGATGGAAATTGCCGGCGAGATTGGCGGGGGTGAAGTGGACTTTGCCGTCGGCGGTGTCCGGCGACGGCGCAACCGTGCCGGCGTTCGCCGTCCACATCGAGGACGCAGCGTAGCAATTGGCGAGAATATCAGGATGCGCGGCCGCTTTCTCGACGATCTGGCGGTCGGTCCCGGAAAATCCGAGCGCCCGTAGCGTTTTCAAATGCGGGCGATCCTGCGGCGGCAGGAAGCCTTGGTTGAGCCCCAGCGCCTTCACCGCGCGCATCTTGGCGACGCCTTGCAAGACGGCCGCGCGCGGGTTCGACGCGGCCCCCTTGTTCTTCGCCGACGCGATGTTGCCGAAGGAGAGCCCGGCGTAATTATGCGTCGGACCGATGAGCCCGTCGAAGTTGATTTCGTGGTGGGTCATTTCACCCCCGCCTGCCCCGCCGGCATCGCGAGGTGCGTCTCGCCCTCCATCGACGCGACGGGATAGGCGCAATAGTCCGCCGCGTAATAGGCGGCGGGGCGATGATTTCCGGAGCGGCCGACGCCGCCGAACGGCGCCGATGACGCCGCGCCCGTCGTCTGGCGGTTCCAGTTGACGATGCCGGCGCGGCTCAGCGCGAGAAACTTCTCCCACTTCTTCGCGTCGTCCGAGAGAAGCCCCGCCGAGAGGCCGAACGCCGTCGCATTGGCGCGCGCAATGGCGGCGTCGAAATCCTCGACGCGCCAGACGCCGAGCATCGGTCCGAAATGCTCCTCGTCCGGAATGGCGCTCGCGCGCGTCAGATCGACGATGCCCGGCGAGACGAAGGCCGAGCCCTCGTCCTGCACGGAGAGCGCGCGGATGACCTCGCCGCCCTGATCGACGCGGAAATCGAAGGCGCGTTCGAGCGCCTCGGCGGCCTTCGGCGAAATGACGGGCCCCATGAAGGGTTGCGGTTCGTCAAACGGCGCGCCGACGATGAGACGGTCGCGGAGCCTTGCGAGCGCAGCGATAAACGCGTCGCCCTTCGAGCCCTCCGGAACGATCAGGCGGCGCGCGCAGGTGCAGCGCTGGCCGGAAGTCAAGAACGCCGACTGCACGACCGCCCACGCGGCGGCGTCGATATCCTCCGTATCCCACCAGATCAGCGGATTGTTGCCGCCGAGCTCCAGGGCCGTAATGACGTCGAGCCGGTCGGCGAACTTCTTGTGGATGAGAAGGCCGGTCTTGTAGCCGCCGGTGAAAAGAACGCCGTCGATCCCGTCGGCGTCGAGCAGCGCCTCGCCGGTCTCGCGCGCGCCGTAAACAAGATTGACGACGCCCTTTGGAACGCCCGCTTCCTCGAGCGCCTTGACAATGAAGCCGCCGGGGCCGGGCGCGAGTTCGGACGGCTTGAAGACGACGGTGTTGCCAGCGAGGAGCGCCGGCACGATATGCCCGTTCGGCAGATGCGCCGGGAAATTGAACGGCCCGAGGACGGCCATCACGCCATGCGGCTTGTGGCGAAGGACGCTGCGGCTTGCGCCCATAGGGACCGACTTCTCGCCGGTCCGATCGCGATAGGCGTGGACCGAAATGTCGACCTTGCCGGCGACGGAGGCCGCTTCCGTCTTTGTCTCCCAGAAAGGTTTCCCGGTT